>Ga0265295_1000090_pt1 | contig 177556 bp, 156 predicted proteins | sample Munlansysbiofilm_FD_192503 | JGI IMG/M metagenome (GOLD analysis project Ga0265295, IMG submission 192503) | Leachate microbial communities from a municipal landfill in Southern Ontario, Canada - Methane capture system biofilm | ecosystem: Engineered > Solid waste > Landfill > Unclassified ...
GGCCAGGGCTTTGGCCACTGAGCCCGCGATTTTGCTGTTGGACGAACCTTTTGCAGCTTTGGATCAGCCATTACGCAAAAAAATGCGTGCAGAACTTTTTGCCATTTTAGAGCGCTTTGATCTGCCCATGATTATGGTTAGCCACGACCTTGAGGATGTTGATCATTTTGCCCAAACCTTGGTGGCCTTTGGGCCTGGTCGTGTACTGGATGTTATTGACTATGACCTGCGACGTAAAAAAGAAACAGCCACGCAAATTCTTGACCCGCTGTTTGCGATAGACGGAATATGACTGGTTGTGTATATTCGTTTTTTGACAATGGAGCATGGCCATGGGCCTTTATCTACAAATATCTAAGCACTTGCCCCTTTTTGACCTGCGCATGGAGTTGTTTTGTGCCCCGGGGGAAGTGACTATTATTGTTGGCCCTTCGGGTGCGGGAAAAACTACACTTATTCGTCTGGTGGCTGGCCTGGAAACTCCGGATTGGGGCCGTGTACAACTTAATGGCCATGTGTTTTTTGATCAGGCTACCGGGACGGATATACCCACGCGTAAACGTTTTCTGGGCATGGTTTTTCAGGACTATCCATTATTTTCGCACTTGAGCATTGAAAAAAATGTGGCTTTTTCCTGCTCTGATCAGACCAGAGTTTATGACCTCTTGCATCGTTTTGGCATCGAGCACCTGGCTCATTGCAAACCCGGAACCATCTCCGGCGGTGAGCGTCAACGTGCAGCCATGTGTCAAGCCTTGGCCAGGGATCCGCAAATTTTGCTTTTGGACGAACCTTTTTCCGCTTTGGATGCGCCTACCCGTCAGGATCTGCGTAGTGAACTTTTGTATCAAACCAAAAAATTAAATATTCCCGTTATCCTGGTGACCCATGATTTGCGTGAAGCCTTTGAATTGGGGAGCTCCATTGTACCCATAAGTGACGGACAGCATGATCCTCAATGGCTTACCGGGGCTTTGGGTGGAGTGCGAGAAATGACCAATTTTCTTCACCAAGATTTTGTGCATGAGGATTGGATATGAAAAAAATTTTGTTGATTTTGTTTGTCGTATTTTTGGTTAGTCCTGTCAGGGCTGGTGAGATCTTGCTTGTGGCTTCGGCTGCGGGATATAAAGTGGTCATTGAAACCTTGCTTGATGCTTATACGCAAAAAACCGGGTCCACGGTGGAGCGAATTTTTGGTAATATGGGTCAGGTTATTGGACAGGCCCAGACTAGTGGCAAGGTTGATCTGGTCGTGGGTGAGGAAAGTTTTTTGCGGAAGTCATCTTTACCTTTAGGTCCAAGTACTACTTTGGGTACAGGACGTTTGGTTCTGGCCTGGCCCCAGGGAAAAGGTGAGCCCGAAGATTTCAAATCCTTGGCCATCACCCGTATTGCCCTGCCTGATCCTGCAAAGGCGATCTATGGTCAGGCAGCCATGGAATACCTGAGCGCCAGTGGTCTGTACCAGGGACTCAAGGATAAGCTGGTCATGGTTGCCACTGTACCCCAAGTCTTGACTTACCTGATTACCGGAGAAGTGGATGCGGGCTTTATCAATCTGACCCAGGCCAGGGCTGTGACGGGGAGCTTGGGCGGATACAGGGAAATAGACCCAGACCTCTACAACCCCATTGTGCTTTCCTGCATCCCCTTGACAACATCCCCCAGCCCTGAGACTGCCCAAGAATTTCTTAAATTTCTTACCACCTCTGAGGCCCAAGCCATTATCAATACCCACGGTTTATAAGCATGCTGGAGTTATTTGTGGACCCCAAAACCCTGGGTCCTTTGTTTTTGAGCCTCAAGGTCCTGGCCATGGCCGGGATTATTCTTTTGCCTTTAGGAGTACTTCTGGCCTGGTATCTTAGTGGCAGAACCTCGGCCATACGCAGTATTGTGGAATTTTTGGTCACCCTGCCTCTGGTCTTTCCGCCCATTGCTACAGGTTTTATTTTGCTCATGCTTTTGGGCCGCCATGGTCCTTTGGGTTCTGTCCTACCCGTGGATATTGTCTTTACGTTTCAAGGCCTGGTTCTGGCAGCTATTATTTCTGGATTGCCTTTGCTGGTGAAACCCGTGGAAGCGGCCCTGCGTGATCAGGGGCCAGGTCTTAGGGAAGTAGCCGCGGTTCTGGGCAAAACACCCTGGCAAACCTTTTTGTTGGTTTTATTGCCCGCAGTGCGTAAATCCATCTTGGCCGGATGGTTATTGTCTTTGTGCAGATCTGTGGGTGAAGTGGGCGTAACCCTTATGCTTGGCGGAAATATCATTGGCAGAACCAATACCTTGTCCCTGGAGATTTATAATTGCGTCTTTACGGGCGAATTGGATCGGGCCATGATTCTTTGTGCCATTATTGCCATGATTTCCGGTTTCATACTTTTGGCCCTTAAACGTTTGTCTGTTATCTAAAAATGGAGATCGCTATGCATACTCTTGAAAAAGTACGCTCCTTGGCCATTGAGACCTGGAGAAAAGCCGGCCTTATGGATGAGATCATTGAGGTTGTGGCCGCACCTTTAAGTGTGGAACAAGCCATTGGTCATCCTCAGGGAGATGATTTCCCCATTCAAAAGGGCAAGGAAAAGCTTATGGAAGCCCGTTTTAAAGGAGCTAAAGGTCAGGCGTTCACCGATACCTATGGCAATTATCAGGGAACGTTAGCTACGATTTCTGCTTTAGACTTGGCTGATTTACGGTCCAGGGCTGTCTTTGTGGCCACCTTGAACGCTGTTATGAGCTACTTAGATCAGGCTCAGGGCACTCTGCATTGCAAAGATCGTGGGCCGGGAGATTGTGCCCAGGAGATTGTTGGCTATATTCGGGAAAAATATGGCCAACCTAAAATTGGCATGATTGGTTATCAACCGGCCATGATCGGAGCCTTGAGTAAAGAATTTGTCCTCCGTGTTTTGGATTTGGATCCTGATAATATCGGTCAGGTCAAACATGGAGCTCTTATTGAAGATGGAATAGATTACCATGATGTGCTGGCCTGGGCAGATATACTTTTGGTCACAGGCACAACCTTGGCCAATGGCACCATTGACCAGTTTTTAGTGGATATTCCGATTGTTTTTTACGGAACCACCATTGCCGGTGCCGCAGCGCTCATGCATTGGGAACGGTTTTGTCCCTGTAGCAAGTAAGCTTACCCAACGGTTAAAATCACGGAGAAGGCCTTGACCATGGCACAAATATGACCACCAATTTTGAGGTCTAATTTCCTGGCTGACTCCTCGGTAATAAGAGCGGTAATCTTGGTGCCTTCCTGTAAATCAACCACAACTTCTGCCATAATCTGATCTGTACGCAGGGCTGAAATTTGTCCACAAAACATGTTTCGGGCACTGGTTTTAAGGGTTGATTCGTCTTTGACCAACACCACCCAGGGTGCTTTAATTATCGCCATGACCGTCATGCCCATGGTCAAATTAAGATTTGTGAAACTCTCTTGAGTAATGATGGAGACAACTTTGAGTCCTGTGGCCGTGGTTATCTCAATTTCACTCAAAATAGTGCTTTCACGGAGAGCACTGATTTGACCGACAAACATGTTGCGAGCCGAAGTTTTCATTTTTTTTCCTCATATATGAAGTGGTTCATGATTTACCAAGTATCTGCATCAGAGAAACGTATAGCTGAGATATGGTTTTTTGTTTTTCGTAAGCCCGCTCTGTTTTTTTAGTCAAATTGGTCACACTTTGCCAGACACGCGTGATGGTGCTGCTAAATCTTTATTTATGGCACCAAACCGAGTGCAACACAGAGAAAATGAATTTGCCAACAAGCATAGCCACATTAATGGGATAGAAAGCTTTTGGGCCTACGCCAAGACTCGCCTGGTTCGTTTCAGGGAGATGCAAAAACATACTTTCTATTTGAAGGAATGCGAATTTCGGTTTAATCATAGGCACGAAGATTTGTACAAAATAGTCTTAAAAATGTGCAGAGAAAACCCTCTGTCCTAGTCATGACCCTATTTTTATAATAACGTGGAGTTAACGTACCTCTTCAGCGCAAGTCGGCATGAGTTTAAGGATTAGCTTCTGGATGGTTCAAAATTTATGGGGAGATACCCTTTGTCGGTTGAGGTTGCCAAAGGGTTCAGGATGGATGACATCGCCTTTCTAACTCGGTAGTATTAAGCATATTTTATCAATCTTCACCGTAAAGCCCCATTTTTTGAGGGAGGGAAGGAAGCTAAAGTACATGACTACATTGCTTGATATTCAGATTTTAAAAATTTTTTTAAGGGAGGGATCCCGGCATCAGGGGCAGCCTCTTTATGAAGTGATTATTAATGCAGCACATACTCAGGGCATAGCTCATGTGGCAGTTTATCGAAGTTGTGCTGGCTTTGGACTTGAAAACTTATTGCAATCAGCAGGTTTTTTACGCACTTCTCCCCCAGATCTGCCATTAGTTATGGAAATCGTGGACATTGCTTCGCGTATTGATGCTTTCTTGCCTACCTTACAAGATTTAATCCCTGAAGGTTCAATCATTGTTCAAAAAGGACAAGGTTTTTTTCACTTGCCAGTGTCCATTTCAGACATCATGACCGAGGCCGTAGCGACAGTTGATTTGGATGCTGCGCTGCCTGATGTGGTCAGCTTGCTCTTGCGCCGGGAAATTAAAGCTGTCCCGGTGATAAACGAGAATCGGGTGTTAGGCATTATTACTGGAGGAGATCTCCTTAGCCGAGCGAACATGCCTTTACGCTTGGATATGCAGGGACGTTTGCCAGCAACCTTACGTGGTACTCAGGAACATAGCCTGGACCTTGGTACCTTGGTCGCCAAAGACATCATGACCACTCCGGCCATAACTTTGAACATGAAAGCCACAATGGACGATGCTTTATCCATTATGGTTCATGAGCATGTAAAGCGTTTGCCTGTACTGGCTGATAATGGGGCCTTGGCCGGTATTGTCAGCCGGACAGATATTTTGAAGGCTCTTAGTCGCCTGGGGGCTGTGGCTGCTCATTTGGATATTCTGCCCCCCAGGATTACAACTACTGCCCAAGAAATCTTGTATACCAATGTCCCTGTAGCAGGACCTGATGAGCCCCTGTCCTCTATCCTTAATATGCTGACTGGATCATTTTTGCGCTTGGTGGTGGTTATTGATGCACATAAAACCATCATGGGTATTATTCATGATGGGGATATGTTACGAAGAGTGGTGGAGAATGATTCACCCGCAGTAGTTGCTCGCTTGGTGACCGCTTTGACGCAAAGAGAAAAAGTTGACAATTTTTTGGAAGGAAAAGCCAGTGATGTCATGCAGGTATCTTTGGCTACAGCCGGCCCAGAGGCGACCTTGGCTACATTGATTGATATTCTTGTTGAATCTGAGCAAAAACGCCTAGTTATCGCGGATCATCAGCATCGACTCCTGGGTGTTGTTGATCGTGACATGCTCCTACGAAGGTTAGTTGCATCGTAAAATTATCCTTACAGACTTGTACCCATCAGTTCTGGAGCAGGTAGCGAATCTCCGGCAGAGACTTGGTCAGTTTTTTCTTCATTTTTGGTTTCTTCTTCATCGCCGAGTTGAAAGCGTTCCTTAATGCGTGCCAAAGACACCAGCTGTCCGGTACGTTCGGCAGGAGTGAGAAAAGACTTGAGTTTGACCTCCAAAATTCTGGGATTGATTTCACTTAAAATAGCCTTGATACCTTCTGTAATAATTTTTTGCAGTAATAACTCATGATCGGTTACTTCCCTGATGCGTGCAGCCATGGGGAGCAATACGAAGTTGGCTAAAATAATACCATACAGGGTAGAGGTCAGGGCAATGGGTATGGTGGCTACCACAATAGCTGTATCATGAACACCTGAGAGCATACCAATAAGACCGATAACACTGCCAGCCAGTCCAATGGCTGGGCAGATTTCAGCCATAATGCGCAAAACACGTTCTGACTCATCGCGACGCTGACGGAAGAAAAACGTTTCAGTATTTAAGATATCCTCAATTTGAGCCTTGGAGTAGTTGTCAACCAGAAGGCCTAAGGCACGTCGTAAATAGATAATGGAGATTTCTCGTTCATCTTCTACCAGAGTGTGCAATCCCTTAATTTTGCTTTTTACGGACAGGTCCACCAAAATTTCAACAATTTCGGAGGGTTCTTTCATTTTGGCCCGGTAGGAATTACGCAGTACCTTGTACACCAGCATGAGTCGAGGCATACGAAAGCTGGCAATAGCAGCACCAAAACTGCCACCCACAACAACCAAAAGTCCGGCTAGGTTAAAAAAACGAGTCACATCCCCGCTTGCTGCAAAGCCAGCAGCAAAAATTATAGCACATAAGATAAGCCCAACGAGAGATTTTCTATCCATTGTTATTCTCCTTGAGTCGAGGCTGCCAGCCATTGCCTAAACCCCTGCTCGGATTCTTGAGGATGCGGGAGCGGGGCTGTCGTATTGACAGTGCTTAGTACCAATTCAACTCGACCATCTTCGTGGCCTTGGGCAAGTTCCACAGATGTGCCAAGGGGTCGCTGGTCCCCATAGCCCACTATATAGATACGGTGAGAAGGAAAACTTGCCTGTTGTGTCAGATAGGCAAGTACTGCGCTGGACTTATTGACAGACAGTGTCCAGGCATCAGTTTTTTTAGCTTGAGCTTCATATGGTGATGCGTGACCAATGACAGCAAGATCATAAGGTGAACTCCTCATAATCAGAGCCAATTCCTGCAAACAAAGATGAAGCGAGGTGTTATTTTTTTTTGCACCAGGAGAAAAAAGAGTATTGCCATGAATAATCAGGTGAATGGCCGAGTCTGGAACCAAGTGCAAAGTAAACATGGTTTCCTGTTCAAAGCGTTTAATGGTTGCAGCCAGCTGACCATATATACGGTCTAATATGGGGTCTGCAGACAGTAAGGTTTTTGCTGACGTTGCCTGAGCCAAGAGGACTGGATCAGAGTGCACGGGCAAGGATGTTTTGGGTATTTGAAAAGCATACAACGCTGCAAACATAATGAACATGGTCATCATTAAGTCAGACCACCAGATAGACCAGCTCGCTGAGCGAGGGGGTACAGGCCTAGAAAAAATGTCAAAATATTGGCTGTCGATAGAGGTAGCTTCCTTGAGGTCAGGAGGCAGTTCTGTTGCGTTTTCAGAAATATCTTGTCTCTGGCTTTGGGGATCCTGAATTAGAGCAGGGCTAGCAACACGCCAGAGGGCCTGGCGAATGACTTGTGGTTTTGGTTTAAGCATGGATACCTCCAAATAGGAATAAGCCAGATCCGTGCCAAAGTAGTAGTACTCATAAAGATATTTTGCCTTGATCCGGAGTTAAGATGGGTATAAAAAGAGAACTGAAAACATCAACCCTCGGAGGAGCTATGGCTATTGTTATTGATCATGATGAATGTATTGGTTGTGGATCTTGTGTGGAAGTGTGTCCAGACGTGTTTGCCATGATGGATGATGAGGAAAAAGCGATGGTTACCGCACCCGATTCCACCGATGATTGTGTTGATGAAGCTATTGATCTTTGTCCTGTGGAGGCTATTTCTAAAGAATAAGCTCATGGCAGGGTATCCTGCCATGAGCTTATGTGGTGTGGTGAGAAGTTGGTTATCCCGGAAGGCCGAACAATTGCAATTTCTTTAGATACCCAAGTTTTCCTTAAGATATTGAAAGTCAATAATGGAACTAACCAGTTGCGAGCCATGTTGAATTTTAATTACATCCCGCAATTTATGCCTTGAAAGGATTGTTTCCATTTTTTTGGCCACAGTAAAGGTGTCGTCACGCACAATAACAATGGGCACTTCCAGCACTTCAGCCCTGGTCATAATAATGTCGTTGGGATAGAGATTTCCCGTTAAGACCAAACATTGGCATTGTCCTTCCAAGGCGACCAGCTGCACATCAGAACGGTCTCCACCGACAATAATTGCAGACTTTTTATTTTTACGAAAATGGGTCATGAAGTTTTCAACCTGCATGGTCCCAATAAGAAAATTTTCTACAACTCGCCCAGATTTGTCCTGAGCAGTGACAATGCGCCCGCCGAGACGATCGGCCAAATCTGCCACCTTGATAGCTCCCATGAGGGGATCACTGGGGATTTTTCCCAAGACCTTTATTCCTTTACTTTCCAAAAAAGGATGAATCAATGTGTCCAGCTCTTCCTTGAAAGCGGGCGGAATATCGTTAAGGAGTACGCCCAAAAGGTGTTCTCCCAGCTGCTCTTTCATGGCTATTAAGTAGTCATAATTAAGCTCTTTAATATGACGATCTATTACAATGGCTTTAATGCCTAAAGCTTTGACCACATTGATGCCGTCCACATTGCTGTATTTTCCTGAATACATACTCCCAGATCCAGCAACAATCATCACATCTTTGTCTTTAGCCAATTGTTCATATGCTGTTTTTATACGCGGCATCAGGTCGTCACATTTGCCAGTAAAGGCCTTAATCTTAAAATCCTGATCTACTACCACTGGAGTGACCAAAGTTGGATCTTCATGTACCCCTAAAATTCCCTGGACAAAGAACGCATCTTCATCACCCATAATACCATCTTTTTCTTGGGGCAGGGCGCCTACAGGTTTCATATAGCCAACCCGATACCCTTCCTTTTGCAATTTAAGTCCAATGCCCATGGCAATCATATTTTTGCCAGAGTATCCAGACGTAGCTCCAATATAAATTCCAACCATATTTCCTCCTGATCAGGATAATTGTTGATTGGTGTTTGTGTCGTGTATAGGCTTCGCCAACTTAGTCTTTGGAGTCAAGAGTCAACCGGGCTCCTGCCACCCAAGCACCTCGAGGTGTAACCAAAATAGGATCAAATTCAAGAGTGTGAATTTCAGGGAAATCAAGAGTCAGCTGCGATATGGTCAGGAGTACATCTTCCACAGCTTGAAAGTCTAGTGAATTTCGACCACGCTTTTGTTTGACTCTGGAAAATAGACGTATTTCACGCATCATGCTTGCGGTATCATCCAATGATAAAGGGGCCAGACGTGAAGCAAAATTTTGTAAATTTTCCAGAGGCCCTTCTGGTACTCCAAAATGAATTAGGGGGCCAAATCTTGGGTCACGTTGCACCTGAATGCAGATCTCCAGGCCCACATTTTCTATCATTTTTTGTACCAAGCATCCAGAAATAAATACTTCAGAGCGTAAGCGTTGTGCTTGGGAAGTCAGTCTTACAAAGGCTTGGCGAATATCTTCGGGGGAATGTAGGTTACTTTCCACTCCATCAACATCTCGTTTATATTTTATAAAAGGGGATGCGATTTTAAGTACCACAGGAAAGGTTATGCGTTTAGCAATTTTGACGGCACTGCGGCTGGTGCGGGCAAGCTCTGTTTGAGGCACTTGTAGTTCATAGGCTTGGAGGAGCGGCAAAATTTCCAGGCCAAAAATTTCTGTTCGTCCGGTATCGCGGCAGTCATTCAAGAAATATTCTGCTTTGGCTTTATCCCGACGGTAGCAGACTTCAACGGGATACGGCCTGGCCTGCCATTGAGTATAGGCAAACATTGCCTCCATACTGGTTAAAGCCGCTTGGGGGTTGGTATAACAAGGCAAACCATGGTGGTGGAAAAATTGTTTTTCTGTGGTCATAGCATCTTGGCCAAGCAAACAAATAGCTATCAGGCAATTTGTTGTTTCAGAAACAGCCACCAGTTTTTCAGCAATAGCAGGGATATTAATACCCAGTCCTGGGGTAATGACTACCAAGACCATATCAACATGTGGGTCTTGAGCGATATATTGTAATGCTCGTCCGTATTGGTCAGGTGTTGTGGACATGCCCAAGTCCACGGGATTTGTGGCTGAAGTATGTGCTGGGCAAATGACGTTGAGTTGTGCAGTAGTGTCAGTTGTCAGACGGGATAAGTTAAGCCGGGTTTGGGCTATATGATCAGCAGCCAAAATTCCAGCACCGCCCGAATTGGTGAGGATGACCACGTTGGGGCCTTGAGGCAAAGATTGGGTTCCAAAGATGCGGGCTAGATCAAAAAGTGAGGATAAGTTATCCACCAAAATAATTCCGGCCTGCTTCAAAGCCGTCTGATACGCCTGTTCAGATCCGGTCAGAGCTCCAACATGGGAAGAAATGGCCTTACGTCCTGTGGTGGTCATTCCTGCTTGGAGCATGATTACTGGTTTCTGACGGGTTATGGTCTGACTGATCCGGGCAAATCGACGGCCACTATTCATACCCTCCAAATAGCCAATGATTACTGAAGTGTCGGGGTCGTCAGCTAAAAATTGGAGCATGGAGGCTTCGTCAATAACAGCTCGATTTCCCAGGCTGGCAAATTTGGAAAAGCCAAGATTTTCATTTTTTGCCCAACTCAAAATAGCCTGACCCATGGATCCCGACGGAGAAAAGAAGGAGATACTTCCTTTTCCTGGTAGTTGGGAAATCAGGGAAGCATTCATGCCTATGGTCCAAGACACGATACCAAGACAATTGGGGCCAAGAAGGGTGAGGTTTTTTTGTTGGGCAAGATGGAGAATAGCTTCTTCCAGATAATAGCCTTTACCACCGATCTCTCGAAAGCCTGCAGAGGTGATAATGGCAGCCCGTACCCCTTGGGCAGTGCTCCAGATCAAGGCATCCAAAACTTGTTCTGGTGGAAGGCAAACAATGGCTAATTCATGAGGTACATTTACCAAGGATGTATTTTCAGTCAGGCCATCCCATTTGACGGGGATAATTGTACCCTGATAATCCCAATTTTTTAGATTGGACACAATGAGGTGGTCTGTGGCGGAAGAGCTTTCTCCATTTATCTCATGGAACGTGCCAATAACCGCAATGGCTTGGGGATTGAATAAGGCGTAAAGATGAATGTCTCGCATGGAGAACCTTGATGTTTCAGGAAATTCCAGAGGATATATTGCAGGCATTACAAAATGTAATCCATTATGAATTTGGGCAAGTCAAGCTTTTAATTCAAGCAATTACTCATACCTCTTATGCTAATGAACATGGTGGTGAACATAATGAACGCCTGGAGTTTTTAGGAGATGCTGTCTTGGAACTAGCAATTTCTCATGAATTGTTCCAGCGTTTTCCTCATGCCCAGGAAGGACATTTGACCAAAATGCGTTCTTCTTTGGTAAGCGAAGCAGCATTGTCAGGTATGGCTAAAAAGATTGGACTGGGACAATATCTTTTCTTGGGGAAGGGGGAAGAAAATCAGGGTGGAAGAGATAAAAATTCCATGCTCAGTGATGGTCTGGAAGCTATTCTGGGGGCTATTTTTCTTGATGGTGGCCTGGAGGCTGTCTCTCAATGTGTCAAGTTTTTGTATCAAGATAATTGGCCTCTGCCCCCGGAAACTTTTCGTCCCAGAGATTCTAAAAGTCGTTTGCAAGAGCTGACCCAACGAGTCTGGAAAACACGACCAACGTACACCTTATTGGGCAGCTTTGGCCCAGAACACGCCAAACAGTATAAAATTGGTCTGACTCTTCCCGATAACACGCAAGTAGAGTGGACCGAAAGCAGTGTACGTAAGGCAGAACAAGGAGCAGCTGCTCAAGCCATCATTCTCCTTCAGGCCAAGATTTTCGAGGAAGCAGAAAGTATAGATCAGGGCGAAAATTGATCTGGACTGAGGGGAATAAAGCCGGAGCACAAGACTCCGGCCCAGTCTTTGATCATCGCCAATACCACTATTATCCCTGCATAAGTTGCATGGCCATTTGCGGCAATTGGTTGGCCTGGGCCAACATGGCCACTGCGGCTTGGGTTAAAATTTGGTTCCGTACAAAAGCAGTCATTTCCAAAGCCACATCCACATCAGAAATTCGGGATTCTGCTGCTTGCAGATTTTCAGCCTGAATGGACAGGTTGGTAATGGTGTTTTCCAGCCTGTTCTGAATGGCACCCAAGTGAGCGCGGATATTATCTTTGGAGACAATGGCTGCATTAATAGCATCCAGGGCTTGCTGTGCCCCTTCCTGGGTGGAAATGGAATGACCCGGCGTACCACCGTTGGCATTGCCTACACCGAGGGCTTCTGCCCGTGCATCACCCATGGTAATGTAGTAATAATCTTCGGCTGAGGAGTTGCCTGTGCCAAAGTGAATTTTCATTTTCCCTGTGGAATTTAGACCACTACCATCGTGAGTGAGGCTGGAGAGGTTGCCATTTAACAGATACATGCCATTAAAGTCTGTGGCATTGGCGATTCGGGTAATTTCCGAGGCCATTTGTTGATATTCCGAGTCAATGATCAGACGCTGTGCCGAACCATAGGTACCTGTGGCAGCCTGTTCAGCCAGTTCCTTCATGCGAATGAGTTTTTCATCAATGACCTGCAAGGCACCATCAGCGGTTTGGATCATGGAAATGGCATCATTGGCATTGCGCACACCCTGATGTAGGGAGGCGATATCTGCGCGCATGAGCTCGCGGATAGCCAAACCAGCAGCATCATCTGCAGCAGTGCCAACCCGAAGTCCTGAAGAAAGACGCCTGGTTGATACTGCCAGATTACCATAGGACTGGGACAAGTTTCTGGCGGCATTGAGCGCCATCAAGTTGTTATTAATGACCAAAGACATACGTTTTTACCTCCTTCAGTAAGTGTGTGAATATTAAAGCATACATGGTGCCAAATAAAAATAATATTGTTATCACAGCACGTTATATTAATGAGCGGTATTGTTTTTAGATAAGGCGGTCAAAATTTCCGCACAATAATTTTAATGTAATGAGTGTGCCCCTAAAGTAATCTGTGCTTCTGCCGATTATTTGGTTGTAGTAAAATTTTTAGCGGAGGCTTCTGCCATGAAAATCGCCTCTCTTGTCCCTGAATCTTCGGACACGATGCTTCAACTGGAAAATGTCGATCAACATCGCGCCTATGTCGATAAAATATTTCCTGTTTTTCCAGGCCAGGATGTACCGGCACTGAACACAGGTAATCAGCACGCCACGACAAGTCTTTCTTTGCAAAAATTAAATAATATGACCGATGCAGTGGAAAATTATTTGGGGTCCTTGGGCGTCAATCTTAAATTCAATATAGATGAACAGACAGATATCATTCAGGTGGAAGTTCGAGATCCAAAAACAGATAAATTGATTAGAAAAATTCCAGCTGATGAAATGCTGGCCTTAGCAGTATCCATTGAGCAGATGGTTGGTCTTTTTTTGAACAAGGTCATGTAAGCAATAGAAAAGCCCGGATACATGGGTATTCCGGGCTTTAGGCTCGTTTGTTCGTGTAGTCCTGACTATCGCTTGAGTTGTATTAAAACAGTGAGCATCTGATCGACAGTAGTGATGGTTTTGGAGTTGGCCTGAAAGCCTTTTTCCGTGGTGATCATCTTAACAAATTCTGTGGCCAGATCCACGTTGGATTGCTCCAAAGAGTTGGAAGCAATACTGCCTTTATCACCGGTATTGGCTAGCCCGGTCAGAGCTGGCCCTGAAGATCTGGTTTCAGAAAAGAGATTGCCTCCTTCGCGATAAAGACCATAATTATTATTAAATGTAGCCAGAGTCAGGGCAAAAAGTTGTAAAACCTGGCCATTGGAGTATCGCCCAGTAAGTACTCCGTCTCGGCCCACAGAAATATTTTGTAAAAATCCTGCTGTATATCCGTTTTGTGATTGAAAAATAGTAGTGGATCCCGAAGCATAACTGGTGGTGGATAAAGCGCTGATTTCAGTATCTCCCATGCCAGGAATGGCATCAAGAGCGGCTGTATTAATATTGGGATCAGTAGGCAGATTAGCCATAGTAGTAGTAGGGTTAGACCACACTGTAGCTTTATTGCGCAGGCCAAAGTTAATTTCAATATTTTTGGCTTCATCACCAGTGACGACACTGGCATCATCAGCACCCAAAAAATTGGCTGTGCAGATGGGGTACCCATTTTGTGAAAATTCAGCTAATCTCCAATCATTCATATTAGATGGATTAGCTCCAGTATTATTAAGAGTAAAGGCAGACATGTTTTCTAACTCACCCGAGGCGTTAAAAATCAAGGTGCCTGCCATTAAGATGCCACGTTTTTCTTCGTTAGTTCCATCCCAAAATTCACGCTTATCTTCATTGGGAGGTACGGTAATGATATATTCCCAATGCCGTTTTCCTCCTGCTTCATTGGCAACATCCTCGTGATTGACTGGATCCATATAGACCGACAAGGTATGAGCAGTGCCATTTTGGTCATACACTTTTATTGTTGATTGATAGGCGTACGTCGAGTCACCTAAAGGTTCACTTTTTGTTCCATCATAGGTGGAAAACAAGGCTGTAAAAGGATTTATATCATCCGTAGATCGGTCTTCAGATTTGGAGTCCACATTGACAATCATATCAATACGGCTGGTTTCCTGTGGAGGAGACTGAAAGTTTTCCAACTTGATATCTGTTGGTACCCCTTTGATTTTTACTCCAGTACTGATTTCCTGCGTAGTACTATCTTGCGCCACAGCACTGGTACTTTCTTGCAGTACTTCCCAGCCTTGAACACGGTACCCGTGAGGGTCAATGAGATATCCGTCTTGGTCAAAGCGAAAATTTCCTGCACGGGTATAGTAGTTAATTTCTTCCCCTGCCGGAGAGACAACAAAAAATCCATTGCCACCAATGGCCAAGTCGGTTGCTTCTGTGGTTGTTTCCAAAGACCCCTGGGAAAAATCACCCATGACCGCACCCACTGCTACACCGCGACCAACCTGTCCTGTGCCTGCCGCAGTAGTAATGGCCTGGCTCATGGCATCTTCAAAATACATACGTGAGCCTTTAAAACCAATGGTGGATACGTTGGAAATGTTATTACCAATAACAGTCATGTCTTCACCATGGACTTTTAAACCACTGGTACCGGAATACATTGCAGCTGATAAACCCATATTTACCTCCTCATTCTAGCATGATAATGATCAATCCTGATCACTTACCATAGGCTGAACTACTTTTCTAATATCGTTAAAATTTATTTTACGTCCATCTGCGAGTTGGAAATATGTGGCCCCATTGCTTTGTTCCAAACCGGTGATGGTACCGCTAACCTCTGTGTCAACAAAAACAGCTGATCCTGTGGGGCTTTCCGCTCCAAAATACACATGGTATTGTCCGTTGGGTACCATCTGGCCGTTATAGTCTGTCCCATCCCAGGTGAACTGAAATTCACCAGCCTGCATGGAGGTAAATTTTTCTGTGCGGATCAGATTATTATTGTCATCATAAACATTGGCATACACCGTGGCGGCAGTGTCCGAGAGGGTGAAAAATACCGGAGTGGTGGCATTGCCAATCTTGGTCATGGTACTGCCAGAGGCCGTTACATTTTTACCAATATAGTTGACCGCACTAAGCATATCTTGCTGAGCTGTTTTTTCGGTCAGAGCTTTGATGCCATCAGCAACATTGGTCATTTGCTCCAGGCTGGAAAATTGAGCTAACTGAGCAATGAATTCTTTGTCATCAAGAGGATTTAATGGATCTTGGTGCTGAAGCTGGGTCACCAGAAGCTTTAAAAAGGCATCTTTGCCCAGGGCATCATTTTTTTTGGTCTGGTCTGTACCGTAAAATCCACCTTGTTGCTGTAGAATCTGGTCAATCATAATCGTTTTACCTCATGCAAAGATATCTAAACCATGTGGGGAAATATTTTCCCTATGTGGAGTACTTTGCACGTCCTGGACCAATTCTTTTGAGCGTCCCAACGAGCGTAAACGATTTGAGGTCAGGGACATTTCTCGATGTTCCTGAAACCTGTTGTGTTGCTCTGTGCCATGCCAGCCACTTTCTGTTTGGGAGTCCGCAAGCTGGGTCTGTACTTCTAGCCTTGATACCCTGAGTCCCTGGTCTTCCAGTTGGGTACGTAATTGGCCAAGTTGGTCCTGTAAGGCATGGGAAGTTTCTTGGTGAGTTGTGCGCAAGACAGCTTGCAACTCCTTGCCCCGAACTTGCAAAATGACGCTGACTCGACCCAGATCCGGGGGATCCAGGCGAATAACCAATTGTTTGTTGCCCTGGCCCAAATTTCTGAACGCACCGTTTTCCACTTGGCGTAGCACTTCGGCATGGCGAGCCTGTGGGGTTGGTGCTGAAGTGCTTTTTCCCGTAGTAGAATTTTGCTCTCCAGCGTGCTGTCCAGCCAGGGTTGTTTCTATAAAAGATTGGGAACTGGTCTTACCTGTATTACCCGTGCTGGAATCTGTATGTGATAAAAGACCATCTTTGGGACGTTCAAAGTTTTGGTTGTTTTTGTTCTGGGTAGAAGATTTCCCCGTTGTATTTTCATTTTTTGGGTTCCGAGATTGTATGTGCGGATTCAGGCTCGTCTCGTTTTCATGGTCCGTCCCTGCTCTCTGGGCACCAGGTAAATCTTTCCCTGTATCGCGAGTATGTTGCGTTGTCAGACCATGTTTTTGCGACGATGATGAGCCGGTAACAGTATTGTCCTGGCTGCTTTGACCCTGGGCCTGTCTTTTTTCTTCAGTTTGTATCTCTTTATGAGCACGGCTTACGTCTTTTTGTTCTACTTCAAAGACTGCGCTTCTTTTCAAATCTTCTTTTATATTGATGCTGGCTTGCTTGTTTTGTGAGGTTTTAGAAGAAATGCCCTCAGTTGATGACATGGTTTTTTGTTTTGGATTTACTTTGGAGTTTGCATCCTTGGTATTGCTATGGGCATCCAATGCTTTGTCGCCTTCCAAAGTTTTGACCAGAGCATGAAGTTCGTGAATTACTGGTGCCAGGGTCTGCTTTTGATTAATAGTCTTAAGATCAGAGTTCTCACTTTGGGTTGAAGTATGGGCTGAACCCATGACCTTGGTGAGCTCTTGAACTTTTGTTGCCAGCTCCTGTTGCAAAGCTAATTTTTTTTCTGGTTCAGCTTGGGTAATTTTCTGGGCCAAGTCTTGAAGCTGGACCAATTGTGATTTGATCTGAACAGAACCAGCGTCATGACCATTTTTACTGTCCATGGCAGTGAGAATTCTCTCCAAGTTAAGCACCAGACGGTCCAGCTGCTCATTTCGGACTTCATCATGGCCCAAGATAGCTTCTTTCGTCGAACTATCTGAACTTGCCATGACGATATCTGTCTTTAATTTCTGGATATGCTCCTCTTGGTTTTCAGGAGAAGCGGCAGAAATTACCGTTTGAGGGCAAGTGCGGTCGGATTCGTCTTCTAGGCATTCATGGTTTGTGCTGAGCTGAGCTTCAGTATTCAGCTCTTGATGAAGAGGAGACTCCATAGCCTGACCATTCAAGCTTTCCGGGTCTTCCCAAGGCTGATCATAGGTTGCAAGAACGTCCTTCTCCAACATTTCAGAATCATCCATGTAGCTCGTGAGCAGGCTGGAAAATTCAGAATTTTTCTGTTTTTCAGACAAAGCCGTAAGGTTCAGAAAGTCATGGGTAGAACGTTCCTGTCCAACAACGGGGGGAAAAAAGTGCATGATTATCCTCCTGATGGAGAACATAATCAAAAGGCGGGCCAAGACTCAAAAAGGAAATTTCTAGGAGAGAAAGGAAAGATGTTTTTCCGCCAAGAATAGTGCACGTTTGCGGCTGGAAAGATGGAAGTCATGGTTGGCCAGGTGTAGAGAAATATAGCCAGATAAAGGGCGAATCATGGGGGGCAAGGTATTCCAAGCATCCAGAGCTAATTGCGTATTACCGGTCCCGGTCAAAGATTTTAAAAAGGTTAAGGATATAACCCTAAAACTTGTTGCCAGCGGCTCATGGTTGGCTTGGATTTTTTTCCAAACCATGCGGCAAGATTTTTCTTGATCCATACCAAAAGCTTCTTGCCAAAAATAATGCCAATAAGTTCCCAAAAGTTGCCCAACCTTGGCACGAGAGGACAAGAAGTCCAGATGAAACAGGCCCTGGTTGCGACTGGTTAGAGCAATTTCCAACCCTGGTAATTGTAAACCAGCTAAACGCTGTGGCCCATCTTTAAGCATAATGGATAACACTGTTGCAATGCGAGCTGGTGTAAAATCCTCCTGACACCGAGGACTTTCAAAGCGACAATGCCAGCAGCCCACACAATCCCGTGCACTGCGCACCACAACATGGCCAGGCTGATATGGACCTGTTTCCCATGCATGTACCGGACCCATGGACAGATTAAGAACTTTAAGACCAGACCAGGCTGCCAGATGCATGGGGCCAGTATCTGGAGTAATCATGGCTGCCAGCTCCTGACCAAAGAAAGCCAATTTATCCAGACTCAAGCGACCACAGGCAGTGGCCACCGGGCGAGCGGACAAACGCTGTACTTCTGTGCATAAGTCGCGTTCTGCCGGACCTCCCAACAAAATAGGGACAAAAGCTCGTTTTTCCAGATCGTTGATCAGGTTTGCCCAAAAAACAGGAGTAGGTCTTTTGTCTGGTGCGCTAGCCCCCAAAAAAAGTCCGATTTGGTGTTCGTGGCGAGCCAGGGTTCGTGGTGGCGGCCAAGTGGTTTTGGCAATGGTGTCCAAGGAAATAACATCCAAAGCATTTAAATCAGCCCAATGGAAACGATTATGCCGGTTATTGTGTACCACAGAAGCCCGGTATTCTTGCCAGTTTCCGGCCACATGGGTTACACCATCACGGCTATATCTGCCCACAAGTTGTTCAGTATTGAGGCGACCTGCCAATATGTGGCTTTCTGGTCGATGGCTCAAATTAATGATCAGGGCAAAACCTTCATGCATAATTCTGGGCTGATCATGAGGGTGCAAATATACTACTTCTGGTCCAATAGTTTTGAGAGGCTGGGCAAATTGTGGCTCAGCCATGACCCACAAAGGATGGCCAGGATAGGTGCGCTGCAACCAGAGCAAGAGGGGGAAGGTCAAAATCAAATCCCCCATACGCTGCATTTGGATAACCAAAATGGGTTTCATGGGTTAACGATACATTTCTCGCATGGTCTGGGTCAGAGAAATAAGGCGCTGGTCATAGGTATGTTCGGCTAAAATTCGTTTGCGGCCGGCCTGGATTATTTTTTTTCGTTCTTGATCATGGGCAAGGTAGTAACGCACCAGGTCCGGAATTTCTTCAACTTCATTATAGGTGATCATTTCCTGGCCCAGCTCAAAAAGTTGTTCCATTTGGCGGCGATAATCTGTGAGTAAAAATCCACCACACACCGGCACATCAAAGACACGCTGATTGACAGCCCCCTTCATTTGTTGGCTGGTGCAATTAAAGTTGATGCGTGTCGCTGGGTAAAAAATAGGCAGGTCACTATAATAGTTCAGTTCTGCATGATAGGACCAACCCTTTTGGGGCAGAAGCTCAAACCAGCCTGTATCGCCAACAATAGTGGGAGAAAAAGAAAGCAGGGCCTGGACTCGTTGTAAACGATACATAAGAGTGGCTTGCCAGGTGATCATAGCTTCATAGCCCAGGCGCGTTTCAATGTCTGGAATATCGGCAAAAAGACGATAGTGTTTGGGATAATCTTGCTGCAAAAATTCGCTCACAGAGAACACCCCACTTTCCATGAATGCCTGACCAAGGCGCGGAGTATCTTTGATAAGCAAGGGCGGAAACTCGTATTGCTCCAGCTTGTCACGCACCTTATAGACCATGGAATTGCCGACAAAAGCGAGATCCCGGGTTATGCTGGTCGGACGCATGGCAAAACGATGGGGATCTGTGGCCAAGGGCAAGTAAACAACATTTTTAAAACCCTGGCTGTGTAGGGAATGCAAGTTGTCAGCGTCCCAGGTAAAAATGCTCATCCAATCTGAGGCCAAATTTTTATAAAAATATAAGATAAGATGGGGATTATCCACAAACCATGAAGCCAGGGGTAATTCCAGTCTGGCCAAAAGATCGGTAAGCACACCTTCTTTGTCCACACCCAGGTGATTGATGGTCAAAACAAAATCAGGCTTGAAACGCAGAACTTCAGATAAAATGGTCTCCACAAATTCCTGACTTCCTATTTCCTGGCTGGGCAACTGCACAAAGGAGGTGGCATATCCCAAACGGTCACAGGCGGCCTGAATTTCACCCATAAGAAAGTAGGTGCTTGTTAAAAGCAAAATACGAGGGGTTGTCTCCCGAAATTTGGGATATTTGGCCTTGGTCCAGAAATCGAATTCCTGGCTGGCTACCAGACGTTCATCCAGAACCCGGTAGAGATCTGGTCTTAGTCTGGCATAAAAGGGGTCCAGGATGGGTCTAAAGGGTAGTCCCTGGTGGGTCATCTGCCACTGGGTCAAAATATTTAAAACTTGGTCGGGCTCTGTTCCTTGCACCCAGAGAATACGGGGGTCTGTAGTCAATTCTTTATGCAGACCGGTTAATTTCAAAATAGCTTGTTCTGTATCAACAATGGCCACAGGACCAGCGTTTTGGGATACATATTTTTTTATGCCCAGGCCAAGGCCAGAACCTAAAAAAACAGGCAAGATACCAGAGGTTGGCAGGCCCGACACCCGGGCCAGTTCATGTTCCAAGCCTCTTTTACCGGCTAAATGGCGAATACGGCCCTCAAGGATAACCTGCACATCAATAAGTCTATCTCCATCAAGGAGAGCTTGCACACTATATTTGATCATAGTGTTCCCGTATGCTTAAAAAGTAGAAGTGGTATAGACTAAGGTCATGGACACTGTCTCCTGTCAAAGTTCAGACGTCAGCATCACGTTTAGCAACATGCCTGCCAATTGTGCATAGAAAGCCCACGGGGTGATCAGCAGGAAATTGGTGTCGTTAAAGTTCCTGACTATCTATCCAAATGGTCACCGGGCCCCAATTGGTGAGCTCTATATCCATGTCTGCGCCAAAAATTCCCTGTTCTACCTTGGGCCAAAGCTTCGTCAGGTCAGCAATAAAGGCATGATACATAGTCTTGGCTTCTTCTGGCCTGGCTGCTTTGGAAAAAGAAGGCCGCCGACCTTTTTTAATATCCGCGTACAGGGTAAATTGCGAAACCATCAGTATTGCGCCATCTTGATCTTCCAGGCTTTGGTTGATGGGTCCGCTGTCATCGGGAAAAAGGCGCAAGTCCAAAATTTTTTTAAGAAATCGATTCCACACCGGTCCACCGACCATAGCAGGGTGGTCATCACGACCAAAACCAATCAAAAGCACATAGCCAGGCCCGATGCTGGCCACAATTTTTCCAGCTACCTTAACCTGGGCTTGACGAACTCTTTGCAGTACCGCACGCATACTAGCCTTCAGAATAATAGGCTTTGGAGCTGGCTTTTTCCGAAACCATGACCTGTTTCAGCTGCACAGGGTATGTGGCTAAAAGGCTGTGCATTCGTTTATAAATATAGCGGGCCAAAAGCTCTGAGGAGGGATTGTGTTGGGTGAATTCAGGCAAATCATTTAAGTGCTTGTGATCCAATTCTTTGGTCACGAGTTTAAGAAGGCGTTTTAACTCTTTAAAATCTATGAGAATGCCCAGCTTGGGATCAAGTTCTTGCCCTGAGACATCCACTTCCACACTAAAATTATGGCCGTGCATATTTTCGCACTTACCTTCATAATGCCGTAATTGATGCGAGGAGCTAAACTCTCCTGTGACGCGTAAACACCATTGTCCCTGAGCCATTATTTCTCCTTCAGGCTGATTGCCATTGTTCAAAATCTCGCCAAAATTGTGGGCCTGGTGCAACCAAGAAATTGGGACCAAGCTGCAAACGACAAATAAATTCTCCTCGAATCAGGTCCAGCTCAATGGGTGCTTGGCCGGGATAGCGGGTGAAGATTTCGTGTAATCCAGCCCAATCAGTTTTGTCATCAGCAGACAATATTTTCAACACCACAGGCTCACTGCCAGATCCGGTCACTGTAGATAAAAGTTTAAAGGCTTCGGCCAAGATTTTTGGTTTTTTGACACTGTCTTCTTGTTCTTCATCCGGGGCATCGCTTTTGCCCACAGTGCCAATTAACAGCAAGGGTTCATCACTTTCCAGGAGTTGGCGGTAGCTGGTGTAGGGTTCGGAAAAGACAATGGCCTCCCCAGAGCCGCTCAAATCTTCAATGGCACAAAAGGCCATACGGCTTCCTTTTTTGGTAATGATGGTCTTGGTGTTGGTAATGAGCACCGGCACCTGGACTGGAGATTTTTCGGGCAGTTCTGCGCATTGGGCCAAGGACACATAGCCCAAACGGCGTATTTCTTGGCGATAGGGCTGCAAAGGATGGCCCATGAGGAAAAAACCAAAGACTTCCTTTTCCATGCGGCATTTTTCATCGGCATCAAATTCTGGAAGAAGAAGTTCATGGTCTTCAATGCCCAGACCAGTGAGGGAGCAGGTATTGGTGTCCATAAGGCCCATGAGGGGGAGTTGCATGGTCGCACCGCGCTTGGCCAGTTTTTGGGCTGTGGTCTGCACTTTGTCCAATCCTGCGAGCAAGGTCCGCCGGGAACAGCCAAAGTTGTCCATGGCTCCGGCCTTGATCAGAGCGTCCAGGACGCGCTTGTTTACTTTGCGTAAATTGACCCGCTGACAAAAATCAAGAAGGCTTGTAAAATCACCACCTTTTTCCCGTTCCTCCACAATGGACTGCACCGCTCCTACCCCCACTCCCTTGATACCCGAGAGTCCATAGCGAATACTTTGGCCTTCCACCGTAAATTCATTGAAACTTTTGTTCACATCTGGGAACAGAATGTCTAATCCCAGGTCACGACAGGCGCTGACATGGGCTAAGGTTTTATCTGAATTGGAGACTTCAGAGGTGATAATGGCAGCCATAAATTCGGCGGGACAATGGGCTTTAATATACGCTGTTTGATAGGAAATGACGGCATAGGCAGCGCTATGGGACTTGTTAAATCCATAGCCGGCAAATTTTTCCATGAGGTCAAAAATATATTCCGCTGCTTCCTGAGAAATGTTATTTTCTTTGGTTCCATCCAAAAAGCGGACTCGTTGTTTGGCCATTTCCACAGGGTCTTTTTTGCCCATGGCCCGGCGCAAGTTGTCACCCTCACCCAGAGAATACCCAGCCAGATCCGAAGCAATCTTCATGACCTGTTCTTGATATAAAATGACCCCATAGGTATCTTTTAATATAGGATGAAGAATAGGGGCCAGTTCAGGATACTTGTAATGCACTTCACACAAGCCATGCTTGCGGTTCACAAAATCGTCCACCATGCCCGACTCCAGAGGGCCTGGGCGATACAGGGCCAATAGAGCGATAATATCTTCAAAGCAGGATGGCTTTAACGCCTTGAGCACTCTACGCATTCCATCGCTTTCCAGTTGGAATATTCCATCTGTTTCAGCCCGGCATAAAAGTTCAAAGGTTTGCGGATCATCTAAGGGCAAGGTTTCCAGGGTCGGTACCGGTTTATTGTTTTTAGCAATGAGTTTTAGAGCATCGTCAATGACGGTCAGGGTTTTTAAGCCCAAAAAATCAAACTTGATGAGTCCGACCCGCTCCACAGTTTTCATGTCAAACTGGGTCATTACCTCTTTATTTTTTCCCAACAAGATAGGTAAAAACTCAATCATGGGCTTGGGAGAAATAACAATGCCTGCCGCATGGGTCGATGAATGCCGGGCCAAGCCTTCTAAGCGACGGGAAATATCATAGAGTTTTTTAAAGCGTGCATCGCTTTGGATCAATTCACGCAGGTCTGGCTCATCGTCCCAGGCTTTGGATAAAGTCATGTGCAGATCGCCAGGGATAAGTTTGGCAATGCGGTCTGAATCCTTGAGGCTGATATCCAGGGCTCTGGCCACATCACGAATAGCACCTTTGGCTTTCATGGTTCCAAAGGTGACAATCTGGGCGACGTGATCAACACCATATTTTTGGGTGACATATTCAATGACTTCGTCACGGCGGTTATAACAAAAATCCACATCAATATCCGGCAGTGACGTGCGTTCCACATTCAAAAAGCGTTCAAAAAAAAGCTTGTAGTAAATGGGATCCAAGTCGGTAATTTTTAAGGCATAGGCCACCAACGACCCAGCAGCAGAGCCACGCCCTGGTCCAACGGGAATACCCTGTTTTTTGGCCCAATTGATAAAGTCCTGAACAATGAGAAAATAGGCCTGAAAGCCTTTTTCAATAATAACGTTGAGTTCAAATTCCAGGCGGTCGCGGTACACGTGTTCATCTATGGGATAAGGCAAGGCCTTGATGCGTTCAGCCAGCCCGGCCTCGGATAAACGTCGAAATTCCTCATCCAGGGTCATTCCTTGGGAGACCTGGTAGGCTGGGAAAAAATTTTGTCCCAGGGACAGCTCGACCTGACATACATCCGCAATACGGCCGGCATTTTCAATGGCTTCCGGGCAATGGGCAAAGGCTGCCTCCATTTCCTCGGGAGTTTTGTAGTAAAATTCATTGGTCTCAAATCTGAGACGTTGCTCTTGGGAGACTACTTTGCCTGTGCCCACACAAAGCAAAATGTCATGTGCCTCATAATCATCTTTGCCCAAGTAATGGCAATCATTGGTTGCCACCAGGGGCAGGTCGGTAATTTTGGCCAACTCCATGAGGCGATCATTGACCACCTCCTGTTCCCGCAGGCCATTGGACTGTAGCTCCAGATAAAAACGCTGGGGAAAGATGTGTGCGTATTCCTGAGCTTTTTCTCTGGCTCTCTCCATAGTCTCAAAACGCAAAGACCAGGGTACCTCACCTTGCAGGCAGGCAGACAAACAGATCAGTCCCTCATTATGTTCCTGTAAAAATTTTTTATCAACGCGGGGGCGATAATAAAACCCTTTAGAGTATCCCGCAGAAACAATGCGTACCAAATTATAATATCCCGCCAGGTCTTGGGCCAAAAGAACCAGGTGAAAACGTTGTTTGTTTTCCCGGTCCGCCATGTTGTCTGCCACGTAGATTTCACAGCCAATAATGGGCTTGATCCCATGTTCTTTGGCCAGTCGATAAAAGTTTACTGCCCCAAAGAGGTTGCCATGATCGGTGATGGCAGCAGAAGAAAAACCAAAGTCCACGGCTCGGGCACAAAGGTCTTTTAAGCGGATGGCTCCATCCAGGAGGCTATATTCAGTATGACAATGCAGGTGTGTAAAATTGGTCATAATAGTAGGGTTGGATCAAGGTGAAAAAAGGAATTATAAGCCTAGAAAAGACAGGCACGAAAGGCAAGCACAGCTAAAAAGTAGGGGCAAAGTAATATGGCAGTAATCCTTTGCCCATCCCCATTTTATTTTTTGGCAAGACCTGGTAACCATAAATAACACATTACCTTAAAAAAACTGAAATAATGCCTGCATACAAGGTGATAAAATAATCATGGGTATATGCGTAACCCTTTTACGCCACGCTCTTCCTTAAACACAATTAGGGATTATAGAGTTTTCGATCTTCCGGGGCAGGTGGTGTCCATTGATACGTCCAGGTCTCTGTTAAAGGACGACCATGGGCCTGGAGATAGAGGCGTAAGTTGATGGGATTTTGGGAGTCATCTGGAGGAACCACATCAAACATGCACCGAAAACCATGAATATCGTGCTGGGGGCGCACAGAAATAGTTTCCAGTTGGCCAGCCGAGGTTTCCAGGATTGGTGTAATGGCCGTATCCTTCCCGATCATGGGCAGATCACCACCAACAAAGTCCACGGCAAAACGTTGGCTATAGTGGGTCCGAGGTTGGCCCACAACACCGCCCAACCCGGTAAAAGTATCTTGCACATAGCCACGATGATGTTGCACCGGCAGCTCTGTACCCCAATATAAATTATAGCTGAACAAAAGTTCCTGTCCGGGGATAACAGGTTCAGCTGGGTTCCAAAATGCGACAATATTATCAAAGGTCTCGTCCATGGTGGCAATTTCTACCAATTGCACTGATCCCGGTCCCCAGGCCCCCAAAGGTTCTACCCAGAGGCTGGGGCGCTTGTGGTAAAACACGCCATCATCTTGGTAATGATCAAAATGTTGATCACGTTGCAGCAGGCCAAAACCTTTGGGACTTTCATCCATATAGGCATTGAAGCGGAGCCAGGGTGGATTGTTAAGTGGTCGCCACAACCACTCGCCATTCCCGGTATGTATGGCCAAACCGTCAGAATCATGAATTTCCGGACGCCAATCATAACCCATGCGTCGATCATTTTCTGCACACAAAAACATACTGGTCAAGGGAGCAATACCCAGGCGTTCAATGGGCTTTCTGGGATACAGGGCTGCATCAACTTTCATGGTCAAGATTTTGCCTGGGCGGATATCAAAGCGATAGGCCCCGGTAATGCTGGGAGAGTCCAGCAAGGCATAGACCGTTGTCATATCACTGCCAGATTGCGGTTTTTCCAGCCAAAAATGGGTAAAGATTGGGAACTCCTCTGCCCGGGGCAGGGCGCAATCCACAGCCAGGCCCCGGGCCGACAAACCATACTGCATGGCTCCACCCACGGCTCGAAAATAACTGGCACCAAGAAAAGCAAGGACATCACGGGTCCAGTCAGTGTGGTAAGCGAGGCGAAAGCCTGCAAAGCCAAGATCCTTGGGCAGCTCCCTGGCTTTGATGCCCGATGAGCCATAGGTAAACATGGACGGAGCATAGTTAATGGGGCGTACTTGGCCCTGTTCAAGTTCATAAATGGTGATGGGGGTTGTAAAAAAAAGACCCAGATGAAAGAATTGGCCCTGAAACAAGGTGGGATCATTTTTCCACAGGGCCTGGTTGGGATTAAAAGCAATTTGCATGTACTGATCCCAAGACAGATTTTTTATGGTCCCTGGAAGTTCTCCAGCATGGCTGACATAGGGTTGTTGAGAAAGATAGTTGGCCCGGCCTTTGAGCCAAGCATAATCAAAATTTACTCCATTGGTGGGCATGTTCAAGTCTGTTGCGGCTAAAGCCAGAGAGCACGACAGCAATACACCGACTATGATTTGGGCTGGCCAGATCAACATTTTGAAAAATTGCATCATTTTTCCCCTCATCGTAATGTAGCATTTGTTAGGACAATGTCTCTATATCCAGGGCCCTTGACCTGGGCAAGCACCAGGCAAAACCCATGGAATCATCGCATGGAGGATCAGCACGACCTATGGAATTTTTTTCCATTCTGACTCTTTGATTTTTAGCTTCCCTCTGCTAGGCAGAAAGGCGAAAATTAACCCCACATGTTAGGGAGGCAATATGGAGTACGAAGGTTTTTTAATTGGTGGAGCCAATGAACAAGGATTGTACCAGCTTTTCACCATGGGCAATCGCCACGGCCTGATCACTGGAGCTACAGGAACGGGCAAAACCATTACTTTGCAAACATTGGCTGAAAGCTATTCCCGACAAGGTGTGCCTGTCTTTGCTGCTGACATTAAGGGGGATCTCTCGGGCATTGCCACAGCAGGTATGGGCAATAGGCATATTGATTCCCGCCTGGCAGCCATGCCCTTACGTGACTTTGCCTTTCAGGGCAGTCCGGTTGTTTTTTGGGATATTTTTGGCAAGACCGGCCATCCTTTACGCAGCACTATTTCTGAGATGGGGCCGCTGCTTCTTTCCTCTTTGTTAAACGTCAATGAAACCCAAAGTGCAGTTCTGTATGCCTGTTTTCGTATTGCCGATGAAGAAGGTCTTTTGCTTTTAGACATGAAAGATCTGCGCTCCATGCTCGCCTATATGTCCGCAAATGCCTCCAGTCTGCGCGGCACCTATGGCAATATTAGTCCGGCCAGTGTGGGTGCCTTGCAACGACAACTCATGGTTTTGGAAGAGCAGGGCGGGGATGTTTTTTTTGGCGAACCCTCTGTTAGTTTGAATGATCTTATGCATGTGGATTTTTCAGGGCGCGGGGTGATTTCCATTTTGGATGCCTCAAGCCTGATGTCCCGTTCACCAAAAATTTATGCCACATTTTTACTCTGGCTCTTGTCCGAGCTTTTTGAGCAATTGCCAGAAGTCGGCAATCCTGATCAGCCAACCATGGTTTTCTTTTTTGATGAGGCCCACTTGCTCTTTGATAATGCACCCAAGGCTCTTATTGATACCATTGAACAGGTGGTGCGCTTGATCCGTTCCAAAGGTGTGGGTATTTATTTTGTGACCCAAAGTCCCTTGGATATTCCTGATCGGATTTTGGGACAATTGGGTCTCAAGATCCAACATGCCTTGCGAGCCTATACGCCCAAAGAACAAAAAGCAGTACGAACCATGGCTGAAAGTTTTCGCCCCAACCCGGCCTTTGATACTGCAGAAGTCATTACCAATTTAGGTACTGGCGAAGCCTTGGTCTCGGTTTTGGATGAAAAAGGTCGGCCCGGCATGGTCGAGCGTATTTTGATCCGCCCGCCCTATTCCCTTATTGGACCCTTGGCTGATCAGGAACGACAAGCCATCATGTTCAGGTCTCCCTTGAAAGGACGCTATGATGTGGCCATTGATCGGGAATCAGCTTTTGAAATGTTGCAAGACAGGGCTCAAAAAGCTTTGGCCCAAACCGAAGAAGTCAAAAGCCAAAAAAATGCTGCCAAGGCTCCCAGTGCCTTTGATTGGCTCTCCGGGTCAGGGAAACGTCAGGGCCTTGGCGAGGCGGTGATTAAAAGTACAGCCCGGACCATTGGAAATCGGGTGGGGCAAGAGATAGTGCGGGGAGTATTGGGCACACTCTTTGGCAAAAAGTGACCGGTCGCTTTTGGGGAAATCGCATTATGCTTAAAAAGTTGCAGATCGTATTGTACCTGCTGGTTGTCCTTGTTGCTGGCTGTGCGTCTTTGGATAGAGACAGACAACTCGTTACAGAGGATGGATTGGTGCATTTGTGGGGCAGAGAAACTTTTCCTGTGGACCCGGAATGGGAATATCTGCAAACCATAAAATTTGATGTCCAGGGCCAGGCCTGGAATGCACTTGTGCAGCCTCAGGATAAAATGCAGACCATGATTTTTGTGCGTCAGGACCAGGAGCCGCCAGCTCTTTTATTGTTATCCCGAGTAAATAAGCTCAACCGCCAAGTCATTTATCGGCCTTTGGGTGGACATAAAACTGAAATCAATGGTCGGCCATTTCGAGAGCAGACTTTTGGACTGGATGCGGACACAGATGATCTGGAATACAGCAAGTATGTGGCTTTGGTGCGTGACCTTGGTGTTGCCCTGGCACCCATATATTCGGTCCGCGTGTTGGACCGTTTGCCGCTGGATACTGTACTCATTCGGGCCATGGAATTGTATCCAGGCCAGGCCACGATAAAGCTTCCGTCGTATGGGAAATTGTATCCACAGGAAATTCAGGACCAGTTTTTTATGCGTGATGCCCGGCCTTGATAGATTGGGTGTTTGTTTGGGACTGTAAAATAAATGGGAGTTATTGTCAGACCTGATTCAGATTAAGGCTATTTCAGGATTATTTCTAGTCCGTGTATATGTGTCGAGCAATTTCTACATCATCTTGTGCCAAATAGTCAGCTTGAGTATCAAGGTCATGGATTGCAGAGCGTAGCCACCTAACCCGCATGGTGCATCCGCTTAGCATCAATTTCAGCGAGTTCTTCGTCTGTTGCAAAGTCTCCAGCATCTGCCTCTTCTATAGCCTTCTTGATTTCAGCTACCTGCCTGGCTTCACGCAAAATGTATTGTTCCATTGCCTGATTGATAAGATAGGCACGAGATCGGTCAGTTTCTTTTGCCAACTCATCGAACTTTTGAACTAAATTTTTATTTGAGCGAATTGAAATCTGAGTAGTCATGGCTTTCTTCTTAGCTGTGATCTTATGTAATTACTTGAATCACATTAAAACGCACGTCAAGCAAGACAACCATTTTTGAACAGGCTACCCTTAAAAATATGGATTTTGCGGCAACATGCAGTAAAATTATACCCGATCCATATTCGACGACTCGTTCTTTTATGTGTCGGCCACGGCTTTGCGCACAGCTTCAGCAATGAACTGATTCAGGCTCTTTCCGCTGGCCGCTGCAGCTATGCTGGCCTGATGATAGGTGTCTTGATCTAACCTCAAGGCAAACTTCCCCTTGGCTTTCTTGGGCTCGATTCCGCGTTCAGCGCATTCTTCCAAGTAAATTTTGAGGGAAAGGGCCCCATCGCGCTTCAGGCCGTCAATATCCGTGGCGTAGAAGTCAGCTCCTCCGGACAGGTCCACGAATTCCCCTCGAAACATTTCAAGATCAGGATCATAGGTAATGACGGCTGAATATTCGTCTGGAAAACTAAGGACGTTCTTCATGGCTTTACTCCATTTGCTTCCAACCCATTTCCAAATACTGGTCACGGCTCCTTTGTCCGTGTCTGGAGATGGATGCGGGCGGTGCTTAACATGGAGCCCAACAACTCTTTTGTATGAATAGTTGCCTCTACATTCAGTGAACGGAGAAATTTAGGGCCTTTCATTTTTTTGGATAAAATCCCTCAGATCATCTTTAGACGGCTTGTTTATTCCCCCCAGTCAAGGGTTGGTTTTTTACGCTTGGTCGCACAATCTGCCAGATAGGCGTTGATCAGCGTTTGATACGGCATGTTGATCTCTTTGGACAGGCTCTTGAAATAATCCACAGTGGTTTTGTCCAGCCGGATTGTAACTGTCGCTTTTTGTGGCTTGGTGTAGGGGTTCTTTTCGCCATTTTGGAAATTGTATTCTTCACGCATGATTATCTCCTTTTTTCGTAGGCCGACGACTCGTTTTTAGTGGCCTTCCGGGCCGATATAATCCTGATCCGCTGCTCACCCTCCCGGTAGCTGTGGCAGACAACCAACATGCGCAGCGTCGAACTTAGACCTAGCAGGATGAAACGGTCTTCGTTTTTCGAATGGTCGGGGTCATAGATACGCAGGGCATTGCAGTCCAGGAAGACTGTTTGTGCCTCTTCAAAGCTGACACCATGTTTTCGCTGGTTGCTGGCGGCTTTTTCTTTATCCCATGAGAACTTCATGCGTACAATGTATTTACACTATAACGTTTGTCAACGTTTTCTCCCGTGCACCCATGTGGGCAATTCTCACATCGGATCAGACTTTGGACAACGGCCGTTGACTTGAACTTGAAAAGGCGTTTATATCTGGAATTATCATCTTGTTAACGAATCGAACTATTCAGGCCAAATCAAGGGAAAATGTTGCGTGTGGCATACCAAAGGAGGAGGCAATTTCCATGTTTACCCTTTTATTGCTGTAATAAACGGAAATTCGATATTTGTTACATTGTTGGCAGGAGATATAAGTGATCACAGTTATGCTGGTTAGCATGGCCGCGGAGGTTAGGATACTCAAGTACGATACAGATTCCGAGAAAGAAGCATGTCGTCTTCTTGTCGATGACTGGAAAGCAGGCAAGGTAAAGTGGGAGTTCGAGGATACGAATCATGCCTTTGACCGGGAATGGCTTGAAAAATATGGCGACGACCCGATGAGCGAGAGCTATATGCCCCAGTATGAGAACGGCGTAAGGACTGTTGAATGGTATTGTTGCAACGGCCCTAACGAAAGCGACGATGAAATCGTGTGGGGCTATTTTTTCCATACAATACGATGACTACGGCTGCCAACCAGTCAATCCACCGGACCCGCTTTCCGTGGACCGGTGATTTCTTTGTTATGCCGAAGATATCAACTGTATGAAGGAAATTGAGAACTGATGACCACGGCACTGGAAATCAAACGAGACGAAAGGAAGGGGAAATCTGGAGTCATGTGCGCAGCAAATGGCTGGTGGAAACGCCCGAAGAGACGGTGCGCCAGGAATACTTGCTGGTGTTGGTCAATGAGTACGGTTTCGCCCTCAATCAGATCACCGAGGAAATGGATCTGACTGGCCGGGGCTCCGCGTCCGCCCGCGCCGATTTCACCCTTTGGCGCACCGTCCCGTCTAGCGGTTTCCAGCGGGCAGGCGGCATGGATGCAACCGGCCCCGCGTTTATTTGCTCCTTGCCTTGTCTTGTTCTGTTAAAGAGTGCAGATAATCCAGCACACTTGCTACCGTGGCTTGGCAGCGAGATATTTTTAAAACTGTAAAAATGAAAAATTTTCTCTCTCGTAAGAACGAATCAGGGGAGGACTGAGCCTGGTATCACCGCGCAGTACTTCCCGCCAGCGCGGGAAAGAAACCGATTTATCAAATGTAGGTTTGTTTTTGTCTTTATACTTTGTTGTATTAAAAAACAGCATAAACTGACATCAACCTCAAGCAAAGATCCATGCCGGAATCAATGGAAACCAAGAGAAAAAAACAATTATAATTTAGATAGATAAACAATTTATTCCTGCCGGATCCTAAGTTGACAATGACACAGGCAGAGCAATATCATGGACATGAAATTGTAGGGTGGTATTAGAAAAAACTTTGACCGAATAATACTGTTAGGTGCTAAGAGATATCTGCATGGAAACCATTAGCTTCGACGATTTTCTGAAAGTTGAGTTGCGCGTTGGTCGGGTCGTCAGTGCGTCGGTGTTCGCCGAAGCGCGAAAGCCCGCCTATGTCTTGCATGTGGACTTCGGAGAGACGCTTGGTGTCAGGAAGTCCAGTGCACAGATCACAGCGCTCTACCAACCTGAGGAACTTGTCGGCAAACTGGTGGTGGCCGTCGTCAACTTCCCTCGCAAGCAGATAGGTCCTTTAATGTCCGAGTGTCTGGTGACTGGGTTCCATAATGAGCAAGGGGAGGTTGCGCTCTGCGTGCCCGATCAGGCAGTTCCACTTGGTACGAGGCTGTTGTAGTGGCGGCTAACAATTCATTTAAGCCGACGCCGCTTCGCGGCGCGGCTTAATTCAAACGTTAGGCTTTTAGTGAATTTATTTGCGCTCGTAAGGAAATTTACGCAATGGACATCCCACGGATATTCAACATCACGGAAAGTGCACACCGCATCCACAATCCGTTCACGCCCGATAAGTTCGCTACTCTCGGTGCTGCGTTGCGCCTTGAGCCCAAGGCACGAGTGCTTGACCTTGGTAGCGGCTCAGGGGAGATGCTGTGCACCTGGGCACGCGATCACGGCATTATCGGCACCGGCATCGACATGAGTCCGTTGTTCACCGAGCAGGCGAAACAGCGTGCTGAAGAACTTGCTGTTGCCCATCAAGTCAAGTTCATTCACGACGATGCGGCGGGTTACGTCTCTGACGAGAAAGCCGACGTGGCAGCTTGTGTCGGTGCCACATGGATTGGCGGAGGTGTCGCTGGCACCATTGAGCTTTTGGCACGCAACCTGCGCACTGGCGGAATCATCCTGATCGGCGAGCCTTATTGGCGGCAATTGCCGCCAACGGAAGATATTGCCAAGGGGTGTCTTGCCAGCTCAATTTCCGACTTTCTTATCCTTCCAGATCTTATCACATCTTTCGGTCAGCTCGGCTACGATGTTGTTGAAATGGTTCTGGCTAACCAAGACGGCTGGGACAGGTACGAAGCGGCCAAATGGCTCACCATGCGCCGATGGCTTGAAGCCAATCCTGACGATGAGTTAGCGGGAGAGATTCGATCTAAACTGACCTCGGAGCCTGAGCGCCACGCCGCCTACACACGCGAGTACCTGGGCTGGGGCGTGTTCGCGCTGATGCTACGATGAGAATTGGCGTCTTGGTCGCCGTCTCACCAAAGCCGACTCTTACGCTTTGGGCTATCGGCCTAACCCATCATTCCACCAGACCTGCGCAAAGCCGCGCAGGCCGGTGAATTCAGACGTTAGCCTTACATACAAAGGAGTATAAGTTGACAGATAAAACTGAAGACCAAGTAAAAGAAGAGATTGTGTATCAGACAATATCTGAGTTTCTTGAGAGTACTCCACCAAATCAACTTATTAATATATCTGATCTCACTATATGGAAAAGATACCACAGTGGTGGCTATAACCAAATGCGCACACCAGAAATACAACTTCATTGTGATCACGAAAATTGCAATGGAACCAGATTCTTTAGGTGTGTTTCAGGGGAAGAAAAAACATTGACAGTTAAAGACTATGATTTTTTCTATGTAACTTATCGTTGTTCAAACTGTCAGCGAGTACAGAAAACCTTCTCGTTAGCTGCAAAAGTCGATACTGACTCTAAGCCAACAGGTGAGTGTTACAAATTTGGTGAGATGCCCACTTATGGCCCTCCTGTTTCCCCTAAACTGATAAAGCTAATCGGCCCAGATCGCAACGAGTTTTTGAAAGGTAGGCGCTGTGAAAATCAGGGGTTAGGAGTTGGAGCCTTTATATATTATCGAAGAGTTGTCGAGAATCAGAAAAATAGAATTTTAGAGCAGATCATAAAAGTATCTGAAAAAATTGGGGCGCATGAGGAAAAAATTGCTATTTTGAGGTCAGCCATTGCTGAAACACAATTTAGCAAAGCGCTTGATATGGCAAAAGGTGCTATTCCTGAGAGTTTATTGATTAATGGTCATAGTCCTATATTGTTACTCCATTCTGCGTTGAGCGAAGGAGTGCATGCGTTATCGGATGAGCAATGTCTAGAATTGGCGGGTAGTGTTCGAGTTGTTTTAGGAGAACTTTCGGAGCGATTATCCCAAGCGCTGAAAGATGAAGCTGAGTTAACAAAAGCTTTATCTACATTAATGAGTCATAAAAAAGGCTAACAAAGCGTTGCACCGGACAAGCCGGTGAACGCGGCATTAGGTATCAGAGAAAATATGTCAAACCCAACTTTTGAATACTGCTCTCTCCACTATCTTAATCAGTGGCTCGCTTATGATCGAGGATACTGTCAAGCTCTCTCTAGTGGTACTCAGGAAACTAAAATATCTGCATTGAAAAGCGCAGGTGGATTTTATAGGGTTGCCAGGAACTTGCCAAGGGAATTTGATGAGAAAAAAGGGCTTACAAGGTATCAACCTGTTTTAGAAATAATTGATTTAGTATGCAAAGCACAGTTTAAAGATAATCCGGTTGACAAAATACTCAAAGTCGAAAGGAAAATATCAAAGAAATACGGAGGCCGGAGTGTTCTATCTCTAACCACTAAATTTCTGTGGTTAAAAATAAAACAACCAATTCTAATCTATGACTCACAAGCAAGAAGTGCCATTGGTGCAAATAGTGGTGATTTGTTTGACTACTACAAGAAGTGGCAAGAAGGTTTTGAAAAGCATAAAAAATATATTGAAGAAGCCTGTGCTGGCCTACCTGAACTTCACTTGTATGCAGTTGATCAAGAGGCAGGAACAAAAGAGCACATTAAAGAATTATCATCGAAACTTTGGTTTCAAGAAAGAGTTTTTGATATTTATCTGTGGAATATAGGAAATAACACCTAACAAGATCGTTCCACCCCGGAGCAGCGCCACAGGTGCTACTCCGGCTTTGCTTTTCGTTAGGTGGCAGGGGAAATTTAGAGGTTGTCGGGTTCGCTGGAGTTTCACTTCTGCCTGTTGGCCGGTTTCAAAGTGCCCAAATCGGCGTGCCTGCCCTACGCACTCCGTCCAGCCTTGGCATCCAGAATGAACTGAAATTCGGCAGGCAGCCTGTTTTCATGGCCGTACCGTCCAAAGCAAAGAGACCTTCACCGAAAAGATGAAGCGAAAGATCGACTCCATGGCCGGACGCACTTTGTACAGTCTGCGGGTTGCCATTGTCGAACCACCCTTCGCCCACATCTGCCGGATCATGGGACTCAACCGCTTCACAATACTGGGCAAAGCCAAGGTGAATACCCGGTGGAACCTGTTCTGCATTGTCCATAACCTGAAAAAAGTAACAGGATACGGGCCGCAGTTCGCCTGAATTGATCAAGGCAGATGCAAGCAGGTTGGAAACAAGAGATTATGCGGATAACGACTTAAGGAAGTGCTGGTTAAAATGACAGAGATAAAAACAGGTTGCCCAGCTTCAAGACGTTTTTTGGGTAGCCTATCCCCAGATATCCAATTCCTGCCGGACAAGATTGGCAGCAATATCCTTACTGTCGGTCTTGTATTCTCCAGCCTCAATCCATTTGTTCCATTGCGTTCATCCTCCTGGTGCAATGACACCCATATGGGCAATTCTCACATCGGATCAGATTTTGGACAACGGCCGTTGACTTGAACTTGAAAAGGCGTTTGTATCTGGTAGTATCAACTTGCTAACGAATCGAACTATTCAGACCAAATCAGGGGAAAGTGTTGCGTGCGGCATACCATAGGAGGAGGTAATTTCCATGTTTATCCTTTTATTGCTGTAATAAACGGAAATTCGGTCCATTTGTATGTGCTAATAACACGAAAATTCGGCATTTATTACACTGACAGGGGCCAAGTCTAGCTACCGGAAGTATAACTTTTGGAGAAAAAAATGGCATATAGAAACGGCAATTACGCGGCCTTTTACGTTGCAGAACCTTTCAACGCAAGCGTTCTCGGCGCACATGCAACAAAAGATTTCTGCTATTACAACATGTTGCGGGCATGGAAAGGAAAAGAAGCATCATTTCCTTTTAATGATTCGCATGATAAGACGTACAACGTCCGTGACGACAGTGATTGGGAAAAAACACTAAAACCAAGACTTCAAGAGCGCCTTAGGAGCTCTAAAAATATTGTGCTTTTTCTTAGCTCCAATACAGTAAGCTCAAGAGCTCTACGAGAAGAAATTGACTACGGAATAAATAATCAAGGGCTACCTGTTATTGTTATATATCCAGAGTATGACTCTAAGGCAAGCCTGCTGTTTAATGGTTCGCTGAAACAGTCTGTGAAGAATCTGTGTGGTAACTTGCCTATTTTTAGAGATTCAATGAGTAAGGTTCCGACACTCCACATACCCAACAAGAAGGACATCATTGAGGCTGCACTCAAAAATAGCGATTTTATGGTTGCCACCAAAACGAGTCCAGATTGCTACTGGTACAAAGTATGACAAAGGTTAGTTTCATTGACAGGAGGGTGATTGAGAATTTTCTCAAGATTACCTATGCCATCATCGTAACACTTTCTTTAGTTGTATTGTTTGTCGATATTCCAACAAATTACAAAAGTACCTATGGGTGGATATTTGTCGGGCTGTTGGTTCTAATTTATTTAGTAATTTGGATTTGGTCTAACAATCTCAATAAAATTAATATCAATATTGAAGGAAGCGAGGTAACGATAAAAGTAGGCGACATTTTTTCCGAGTCCGGACTCAAGGCCATTGCTTTCAATGAGTACTTTGACACAATCGTAGATAATAAAATAATTTCTGAAAATTCACTAAACGGAATTTTTGTAAAAAATTATTTTGGTGATCAAGTTTCAGAACTTGATAGCTATATTGATAACTATCCATTTGATGAAAGTGAAAAACTCGATAGCAACACCGAGCGAGTCGTGGGTAAAAAGCAGCGGTATCAGATAGGCTCTATTTGCGTATATCAAGATTTTCTTTTGGCTGCTTTTACGAAGTTCGATAACAACAATAAAGCAGTGCTCACCATGCCTGAGTACCTTGAATTTTTAATTAATTTTTGGGACAAGGTCAACAATGTATATGGTCAGCGGAGCGTAGCCACGCCGATTTTCGGCTCTGGGATTACACGAATTAAAGGGCATAAAACTATATGTGATGAAGATCTTTTAAAAATAATGCTGTGGACATTTCGCATTAGTGAAATGCGGTTCAAGTACCCGGCAAAGTTAACGATTTTAATTCACAAGAGCAAGATTGATAAAATTAATCTGCTTGATATTAAGTCAGCAAGAAATGGTGTTTAGAGCCCCTAACAATTCGTCCAAGCTGACACCGCTTCGCGGCGCGACTTAACGCAAACGTTAAAATCAACAAAAACAATTTGCATGACGAACGACAAAAACAAGCCCACCAATTACTTCGTACGGATACTCATATTCCTGCTCTGCATGCTATTGGCAGGTATGGTGCTGTTTCGGTACCTGCACATTGAGCCGCAAGGAGAAATCACAGCTGGGTTACTCGTATTAATTGGATTGCTTGTGCTTCTAGTTCTAGCAGAGTCCTTTGACAATTTTTCCGTCGGCAAACTTATATCTATTTCCCGAGAGGTACGTAAGAAAGAAGCTGAGATAGGCAAGCTTGAAGAAAAGAACGCATCCCTTCTTTCTCAACTAATCACAGTTAGCAATTTACAATCACAGCGACAAAGCAGTACCACAGTACAGGGAAATTACTATGCTTCCCCTCCGACGGTTCAGAAGGCATCCGAAGCGGAAGTAGAAGAGAAGCAAGAAAATGAGAGTCGCGCCCTTTCAGCAGCGGTACCCGAGGCTCCGACCCGGAATCGAACGGACTGGGCGAGAGCAGAGCATATCGCTCTAACCAAATTTTTGACCCAGAGAAATATTCATCCATCTAACGTTATCACTGACGCAAAGCTTACCTTTCAATTTGACGGTATTGATCCCGTTAGCAATATTCAGCCAATCTTTGACGGTTACATCAAAGAAGCGGAACGCGAGACATTTATTGATTTCCGGCCTGAGCGACTTGTGAACCCAATGTATCGGGATCGACTTTACGTCATGCTCTCAAAAATTCATCATTATCGAGTGACGAGAAAAATTGATGCACAACTAAATGTTGTTGTAATGAAACTTCCTGGTGAGGAGAGTCGTTCAGTTCTCGGAAATCCTGATCGCGTCTTTCAGTTCTTTGAGCCTGCAATCGCTAGCGGGCTACTGAAAGTCCATGAGGTGGAGTTTACGGAAGCAGAAGCAGCTGAATGTCGCAGAGCGTGAGCTCTAACAATTCATTCAAGCCGAGCCCGCTTCGCGGGTTGGCTTAATTCAGGTGTTATATTTGTTGGGAGGAATGCGTGACGTGAGTTATGAGGCCACAGTTTTTACAGTGATGATCGCATCCCCTGGCGATGTAGCGTCGGAACGAGCGATTGTCCGGGAGGTCATCTCGGAATGGAACGCCGTTCATGCGCCAACCAGGAAAATTGTACTCCTTCCAGCTGGCTGGGAGTCGCATTCATCTCCGGACATGGGCAAATCTGCACAGTCGATCATCAATGAACAGGTACTTGATAAATGCGACCTTTTAGTTGGCGTTTTTTGGACACGGATCGGTTCCAGAACTGACGATTACGCTAGCGGAACTGTTGAAGAAATTGAACGACACATATCGTCTGGTAAGCCAGCGATGCTATATTTTTCCGAACAGCCAGCGCATCTCGATAGTGTCGATAACGAACAGTACGAGGCTTTGCGACAATTCAAAGAATCGTGCAAAGGGCGTGGTCTATATCAAACATACGATAGCCACTCACAATTCAAGGAACGGTTCTACCATCGTTTACAACTAAAACTGAACCAACACGAGATGTTTACGGCAGTCAGTGTAGCACCGGGAAACGATAACAGTTTTGGCAACCCTACGCTTACGCAGTTGCCAAAACTTTCTGATGAAGCCCGCCGGCTCTTAAAAGAGGTAAGCCAAGATAATCACGGTACTATAATGCTCTTGCGTCACCTTGGCGGAACGGACCTCCAGACCAACGGTAAGAATTTTATCGAAGATCAGAACCGGAGAACCGTGGCGAAATGGGAGGCCGCGCTTCAACAATTACAGAACGAAGAGTTAGTTGTAGTGAGAGGAACCAAAGGTGAGATATTCGAGATTACTGAACGAGGTTTTCGGGTTGCGGATCACATCGAACTGTAAACATAACAAATCACTACAGCGGACGCCAAAACCGCCACGTGGTTTCGCCGCCGCTGAGCTCAGGCGTTAGCCATCGAAAATTCTATGACTCGTAATGTTGAATTTGATGTTGCTCTTTCCTTCGCTGGGGAAAATCGTGACTATGTCGATCAAGTTGCAAACCTCTTGCGGGACTCTGGGGTAAAGGTATTCTATGACCTCTTTGAAGAAGCAAGTCTTTGGGGTAAAAACCTCTACGACTATCTATCTGACGTCTATCAGAATAAAGCACTCTATACGATCATGTTTATCTCAGATAGTTATGCACGCAAGCTTTGGACAAATCACGAGCGACAAGCCATACAAGCGCGCGCCTTTCAAGAACATCAGGAGTATATACTTCCTGCAAGATTCGACGAAACGCCAATTCCCGGTGTTCTTTCAACCGTAGGCTACATCTCCCTTGTTGGACGGACTCCACAAGAGTTCGTCAAGATTGTTCACACAAAGCTCGTAAACAGCGGCTGCACTATCCATTCAGAGTCGATTCGCCGCGCCATGTTCTCGGTGTCAAGCGCGCCTCGTGTTGATCCCATTCATGCGAGAGTTTCCGTAATCTCTTCTAGCGGTCAGCCAGTAGCAGGGGCAAAGATCACCGCTATCGCTGACAACGGTACAACGAAGAGCGGAAATACGTCCGCCGAAGGCGTGGCAGAGCTGTCCATCTCCACGCGTCGCCTCTATCGACTACTGGTCGCTCATCCTGAGCATCCTGGGGCGGTCATCCCGTCGTGGGACCCCGGTGAAGATCTGACAGTTACTGTTGCTGACTCCGAGAATACAGGTTCAATCATCTGTCATGGCACCGGGCACATCCCGGGACTAAAAGGCCGCCTGAACCCAATACTGGACACATACAACCGCATGTATCTGTACGCCGACAACATTGCTATAAGCGGTGGCACGCAACAGCCTGCGGCGTTTCAGGTCGATATGCCTTTCGAGCTAGAAGACTCGAATGGCGTTGTTATACAGGTCCGAGTCCTGCACATTCAAGGGCGAACTTCGCTGCTCCAGTACGTGTTCTCGCGTCGTGTCGACGGCTAACAATTCATTCAAGCCGACGCTGCTATGCGGCGCGGCTTAATTCAAGCGTTAGGTGGCAGGGGAAATTTAGGGGTTGTCGGGTTCGCCACAGTTCAGCTGAATTGATCAAGGCAGATGCAAGCAGGTTGGAAACAAGAGATTGTGCGGATAACGACTCAAGGAAGTGCTGATTACAATGACAGAAAGAAAAATAGGTTGCCCAGCTTCAAGACGTTTTTTGGTAGCCTATCCCCAGATATCCAATTCCTGGCGCACAAGATTGGCAGCAATATCCTTACTGTCGGGCTTGTATTCTCCAGCTTCAATCTGAGCCTTGATCTTGGCCACCACATCCTGGCGGATATCATCACCTTCATGAGCAGCTTTAATGATATTGGCCTGGAGTCGCCCTTCATCTGAGATGGAAATTTTGTCAGTGCCGCTTTCTACAGGAGCATTTTTGTGGGCTTCCTTTTTTTGTTGTTCCAGGTGCTCAAGGCGCTGGGAGTCGTACCCGCCAAATATGTTAATTTTATTAATGGTCATCTCCACTCCCGCTGGTTGAGACCAGCTTAGATATTTTATCTCTCATTTTGCATTTGCATAAATTACAACATGGTTTCATCAACCCTGGTCAGGGTAATTTCCCACAAACGACGCATAAAAACATCTTTTTCGCCATTGGTTATTGTGGCTACTCCAGAGTCAGTTTTTTTCAGTATTTGCAGTCCTGTTCCGTCCGAAGGATAGCGAAAAGCCAGATCATAACCAAATTCTTTGCCCAGTTGCTGACGAATTTCATGGACAATGGGATTGGCATTGTCCGAACCGATGAGGTTATCGACGATCTCATGGGCAATTTTTTCTACCAATTGGTGTCGTTTAGCCTCTTGGGAAATAGAAATAGAATCCCCCTGGCCAGCGTGGTCCATATATTTTTTGAACCTGGCAATGCGCCGTCCTACATCTTGGTGCTGATCATACGTACGCACCACGGCTTTTACAAGAAAGGGATTGATAGTCACTTATAGGGTCCTCTCAATACAGTATATCGGTCTTGGTTGAAATTACTTTAACCAAAAGAACAATATTTTTTATCAGGACCAAATAATTGCTATAACAATTCGTAATAGCGGGGAAAAAAAGAGATTTAGATTTCTCCACTGCGGTCGCAGTCGGTCGAAATGACACATCGTATCAAGCCTGTCAGCTGAAATGACCTGCAAATAGGCTAAGGAAATATTGGTTTAATTCTGTTATTGCGAGGACTGCGAACGGAGTGTGGCAGGACGTGGCAATCCATAGCTTACTGATAAGTCAATGATTCTGGATTAGCGCAGCGCTTCCCGCTTCGATTCCTCGCGGTCGCAATGACTTGTCTCGGTTTAATCAGTTGTTCCCTACTATCACCATTGTCATCCCAAGCGGAGTGCTCTTATGTCATCCCGGCCGAAGCAAAGCGAAGTTGAGGGGCCTGCCCTGAGCGTAGCCGAAGGGATCTCTGTCTTTCCCTAAGATTTCTCCATTCCTGCTACCCGCCGCACTTTGTTTGCGGTCGCAGTCGGTCGAAATGACATCAGAGGTCAAAAGCTATTTTGCGACTTCACGTTGTTTTATGCTGGTATCAGAACTCAACAATCACTTAGCGTTTTAGTCGCAAGCCCACGCGATTGTTTTGTCCTTACTACCGCACTTCATTCGCAGTCAGTCGAAATAATGGCTTGCTTACAGACTTTGGGCATCCTCTTCTACCTGGGCAATCATTTTTTGTCGTGCTTGCTCAATTCGTTTGCTCAGGTCCGGGTCATGAAGAGCCAAAATTTGTGCGGCCAGCCAGGCAGCATTGCGGGCCCCTACCTTGTCCAAGGCCAAAGTCCCAACCGGAAAGCCGGGGGGCATTTGAACTGTAGCCAAAAGAGCGTCCAGTCCGCCCAGGGGAGAGGCAGTAATGGGAATGCCCAAAACAGGGCGAATGGTTTTGGCAGCCACAGCTCCGGCCAAATGGGCCGCCAGACCTGCCGCGCAAATAAAGACCTGCACTCCAGCTTCTTCCAATTCCTGAACCAAACGTGCCGTGCGTTCTGGGGTACGATGGGCAGAAGTAATGGTGAAGGTATAGGAAATTTTCAAAGAATCCAGAATATCAGCACAAGGACGAACCATGGCCTCATCAGATTTGCTGCCCATAAAAATAGCGACCTGGCTCATACGGTTCTCCTTAAGCCTTTAACGGCAATATCGGATCGATAAAAGCTCTGATCAAAATGTATGAGTTTTACAGCTGCATAGGCTCGATTGCGTGCTTCTTCCAAGTTGTTTCCTGTGGCAGTGACCCCGAGCACGCGTCCACCTGTGCTGATGATCTGGCCATTTTCTTTGGCTGTACCGGCCTGAAATACAGCGACGGCTTCAAGTTTTTCAGCCTCTTCAATACCTGTAATAGCCATGCCTTTGGGATAGGAGCCGGGATAACCCTGACTCGCCATGACCACGCAACAACTGGTTTGGGAAGAAAATTGGACCTTGATCTTGTTGAGACGGCCCTGAACACAGGCTTGCATGATTTCCACCAAATCCGTTTCCAGGAGCACCATGAGGGGTTGGCATTCAGGGTCACCAAAACGGACATTGTATTCCAGGATCATGGGACCGTTTTTGGTCATCATAATTCCAGCGTAAAGAATACCCACAAAAGGATGACCTTGGTCAGCCATGTGTTGAAGAATAGGGCGGATGCATAGATTGGCCATGGTTTCATATTGATTGGGACCAACTATGGGGGCTGGGCTATAGGCACCCATGCCTCCGGTATTGGAGCCAGTGTCATTGTCGCCCACGCGCTTGTGGTCCTGAAGAGAAGGCATGGCCACAATATTTTGGCCATCACAAAAAGCCAGAAAAGAGGCTTCTTCACCGACCAGGGCTTCCTCAATAATAACTTGGTCTCCAGCCGCACCAAAAATACGCTCAACCATGATTTCGTGGAGAGCATTTTGGGCTTCAGCTAAGGTAGTGGCTACAATGACACCTTTGCCTGCGGCCAGACCATCAGCCTTGATAACCACTGGCAGGGGCTGGGTGAGGACATAATCCAGGGCTTTTTGATAATGCTCAAAAACTTGAAAGTTGGCTGTGGGTACTCCCGCAGTTCGCATGACATTTTTAGAAAAAACCTTGGAGCCTTCAAGTTGAGCCGCAAAAGCATCCGGGCCAAAACAGGGGATTGAAATTTGAGCCAGGGCATCTTTAAGTCCCAACACCAAGGGGAGCTCCGGCCCAGCAACAACCAGATCTATGGACTCTTCTTTTGCAAAAGCAACCAATCCAGCAATGTCCTTATCTTGGATAGCGATATTTTGGCCCAAGGATGCCGTGCCACCATTACCTGGAGCGATAAATAGAGTCACAGGACGTGCACTTTGGCTGATTTTCCAGGCCAAAGAATGCTCACGGCCTCCGGAACCAACTAATAAAATCTTCACAATTATCTCCTTAAATTTTTCGAGGAGTCCACCCAGCACTTTTAGCCACGGCGTTTAAATAATTTTTCCAAATCTGCCACGCTCCAACGAATGGCCACCGGCCGACCGTGGGGACAATAATCCTTGTTTTTGAGCTGATTCCAAGCCTCAATAAGAGCCAGGGCTTCGTCGGAGGTTAAGGCATCTTGAGCTTTGACTGCACCTCGACAGGCCATAAGCGACCAGAGGTCTTCTATGGACCTGGCTTTACCTAAAGAAATATCCTGCACCAGTTCCCGTGCTGCTTCAGGCTTGAGCAGAGGGGGGATGGCCTGGATATGCAAGTGCGTAGAGGAGGAGAGCTCCAGTTCAAAACCCAGGGTGCGGAGTTCGGTCCACAATCCTTGTAAGGTTTCACTTTGGCTTGGGTGTATGGTTAATTCCAGGGGTATGAGCAAGGGCTGACGGTCACCACGCATGCCTTGCTCTTTTAACACTTCAAACAAGATACGCTCATGGGCGGCGTGTTGATCAATAAGGACCAGCTCATTATTTTCAATGAGAAGGAGATAGGTATTGTCCAATTGGCCAAGATATTTTACAGAACAAGATGTTTCCCTCGGGCTTATGGTCAAGGAGTCTGTGTGTAACACCTGTGGCGTGGCTGGCGTTTTTGTGTGCACAGGGACAAAGTCTGGCACATCTGCAAAAAGAAGCTGGGCTTTTTTGGTGGACGTAAATTTGTCCATTGCTCCATAAACAGGAGAATTTTCTTCAAGGTTTTTCTCAGGCTGTGTCCAAGGGTTTAGTGCGGGCAAGGCAGGAGAAGAAGTGGATACAGCACTGGTTTCTTGAAAAGACCTGGCCATGGTCTGGTCATCTTGTTCCAAGGCGTGCAGGATAGCTCGACGTACTAACCGAAAAATAGCCCTTTCATCCTGAAAACGGATTTCTGTTTTGGCCGGATGAACATTTACATCAATTTCATCAGCTGGAAGATCCAAGAAAATTATGGTCTGGGGATATTCTTTCCCCAGGATTTTCCCTCGATAGGCTTCGCGCACTGCACTTAAAATAATTTTATCCTGTACCGGGCGGGAGTTGATATAGATAAAAATTCGATCAGCTCGAGCTTGAGCTGTCGCTGGATCTCCGGTCAGACCGTGTATCGTATAACCATCATCAGTATGGGAAAACTTGCGCATACCCTGCACAATGGATTGCGGCCAGATGACGGATAAACGCTGCTCCAAGGTTTGGTCTTTAAAAAAATGAAAAACTTGTCGTTGGCCTTGAAGAAATTCAAAATCAACATGCACATGGGCCAAGGCCATGCGTGCGACTATGTCGGAACATTTGCGTGATTCTGTGGCAGGTTGTTTGAGAAATTTGAGCCGGGCCGGGATATTGGCAAAAAGATCGCTGACCTCAACTTCTGTACCCTGGGGTACAGCGGTTTGGGTTTTTCCCACTATCCGGCCATGGATGACTTCCAACAGCTGTCCTTCTCCATTTTTTACTGATGAAGTCAGACGGAATCTGGATACCGAAGCAATGCTGGGCAATGCTTCGCCTCGAAAACCAAAACTGTGAATATTTTGCAGGTCTGCCAATGTTTCCAATTTACTGGTGGCATGGCGGGTCAGGGCGAGCTCCATCTCGTGGGGAGCAATCCCAGAACCATTGTCACTGACATGGATAAAAGACTGGCCTCCATCTTGGATATGGATACGGATTCGCGTGGCTCCGGCGTCCAGGGCATTTTCAATGAGTTCTTTAAGTACACTGGCCGGACGCTCGACCACCTCTCCGGCAGCAATCTGGTTTTGGAGTTCAGGAGGAAGCAGAGCAATCCCTCGGATATCCCGCATTAATCAACGCCCTCCCATGGAGCCAAGTTGGGCCAGGTTGAGCCAAAACTCAAAGCGCCAATCGCGGTCTGTCTTGCTCCAAATGGTTTCCACGCTATAGCATTGATGTTGGTAGAGCAGGGTGAGACGTTTTTCTAAATCGAGGCTGGCTTCCAGATCCGCACGATAGAGGAAGCTGGCACTTAATTGTGAGGTCAGCCGCAGTCCACCATCAAGACGGGCAATGCGCTGTCGTTTTTGGTTTTGTCTGGTGTATTCATCAATTTTTTCCAGAAAATCGAGACCAAATCTGCCGTAGTATTTATTTTTATACGAAAGATATAAGGAATGATCATGCTCCGTAATTTGCCCTTCATAGGGGGAGAGCCAGGTTTTACTGCTCCAGGTCAGCCAGGAGGTCAGGGGAGCTTGCATGTCTGCCATGAGATCAGAGAAGGGGCGCCTAGAGTATTTGGCAATATCGTCTTTGCGTGAGGCTTCTCGAAAATTGTAGGACTGTTCCAGCCGTAAACGCAGTACATCTTTATACGCAACATTGAGCATGGTTTCGCCTGCCTGGGCAGGATCAGGAACTATGGTACCTTTTTTGGTCGTGAACAGGTTGGTCAAGGAGTAGGTAAGTTCATCCTTGGCTTCAATCCGATCTACTTCATCAAAATAGGGGTATTTGCTCTGACTTACAAAAGGGGTGTGCGTATATTCAATACGAGGCTGGATACTGTGTTTGACCTTGAGGAGTCCTGAGTTGTCATTTTCAAGGCTTAAGTTCGTTTCATCCATGAGGTTGAATATTTTGAAAAATTCGGAATACCCGGTGATAGAAAATTCCGGGACAAAACGGTTTTGAAAATTTTTATCTGTAGCTACGTCAAGACTTTCATTTTCATAGCTATCTATCGCATAAGCTGTGGCCCGAAATCCTACCTTGGGGATGATGGAACCATAGGCAAAGTGCAGGGGCCAGCCAATAAGGGGGTGCATGTCAAAACGAGTGCCTTCTGTTCCATACTCGCGACGAAAGGCGGTCAGTTGGGCGCTGCCTTCAGCTGCAAAAGGAGTCCAGGGGATTTCTGTTTGGTATAAATGGAGATTGAGCTCGGGCAGACGTTGCAAGGTAGGGTTGTTGGAAGCTTCTTTGTTGGAGTTCATGTACTCCAGGTTTTGCGTATATTCCAAGAGACCTTGAAAACCAAAGTGGGCCCAGTTTCTACTTAACAAAAAACGGTTGACCCTAAGGTTACTGTCATCGTCTTCAATGTCACGCCCAAAATAGCGGAGGAAATCACGTCGTCCTTGGTCAAATCCTGTGTATCCACTGGTAAATTCACGTAGGTAATCCTGGTCAGAAACTAAATCCAGATCTGTTTTTATGATCCAGGCTGGATCAAAAAGATAACCATCAAATTTTCCCCTGACCCACCAGCGATTATTGTTGGAGCGAGACAGGTGTTGGTTATTGCGAAACACGGAAGTGCCCTCGGATTCCTGGTCGTAGAGATAGTCTGCCCTAAAGATCCCTTTGGTATAAATATTTGGAACTAAGCGGTATTCACCACCAAGCAGCATTCCTTTTCGAGACATGTAGCGCGCAAAGACAGTCAGGTCTTGTTCGTCACCAAGTACTTGGTAATAGGGCTGTCCGTAGGTCAGGCCCAAACGGTCGCTCACACCGACTTCAGGGATAAGAAAACCACTCTGCCTTTTGGTTTTTACCGGAATAACTGCATAGGGTGAAAATAATACAGGCTGGTCTAGAACTTGAAAACGAGGTGCCCAGAGGTGGGCATAGCCATCTACGGTGATATCGCCACGGTCAGTTTTGATGGACCAGGCCGGACGATCACCATCACAGACAGTGACGGTTGCCTCACGAAATTCATAGGTCTCAGGGCCTGTTCTCTTAAGAATGGCTCCTGAAAAGTACATGTGCGGATCTTCCAAAAACACCTGACCATTTTTTAGCCAGCCAGTATTGGTGGTGAGATCAAACTCAGCCTCCTCAGCCTTGAGGTAATCCCCTTGTAAACGAGCTTCCACAGCACCTTGCAAAAACACCCAATTGGTTGCCTGGTAATACCTGGCATAGTCTGCTTGAATATAGTCAGTGCCTCTGTCCAACACCACGTTACCAAAGGCCTCAAGATACTGATTGTCATGGCTTGCAGCAGTGCGGTCTGCCAACAGACGCCAGGACAGATCTGCATTATTATCAGCTCCATGGGCAGTAAGGGTGACTGTACAAAAGAGTAGTAGCGCAAGAAATCCAAAACGTATGTTCATACCTGTGCCGTGATGGTCTTAAAGTTTGAAAAGATGTGCGAGGAAAGCTAGCATAAGGCAAGGCGGATGCCTAGTCTTGAAATGACCACTTCCTTGGTCGGCGCAGGGTAGAAAATGGGCGTGTTGGTTTTTAACATGCCGAATTCTTAACTAAGTTTAAGAGCAGGCCTTGTTTCATTTTTCACAAACAGCTTGACCTCAAACAAGAGGTGATTTAAGAACCGTATAATTCTGTCCGCTCGCACTTATTTCTTGCTAATGGGTCCTTATTTTTATTGTTAATTGAATTTGTATTAGGGAAATTATGAAGCTAGAAAATTTTTTTGCTGATCACCACAAGTATCTTTGTTCTCAGTGGACAGAAGCCATCATTAAAACCTACCCTGAAGAAGGGGGGAAATTCTTTTCCTCCACCTCCAGTCAGTTCTCCAATCCTGTGGGACATACGTTTCGCAGTAATATTGAACGGATTGTGTTAGCTGTGGCTAAAGGGACCGATGTGGCAGCATGCACCCAAGATCTTGATGAAATATTGCGTATCAGAGCTGTGCAAGGTTTTTCTCCTGCTGTAGCTTTAGGTTTTATACCGGCTTTACGAAACATTGTCAGTCAGCACATAATTGAGAAGTGTCCTGCTGAAACACATGTTGCTCTGCTTGGTGACTTAAATATTCTTGTCGACCAACTTGTATTGCTTGGTTTTGATTTGTATATGCAGTGCCGGGAACTTCTTTGGCGGCAAAAGGCAAATCAATTGTATAGTCGCACACATAAACTGCTTGAGCGTGCTAATTTGTTGCAAGGTGAGGAGGCTGCTGAGTAGTGTTTATTGTATATATTTTGGAGTTAACCCTTTAGCGAGGTAAAAGGTACATGAAAGCTCTTTACTCCCTTTTCCTGGTCTTTGCCCTCGCGGCAATAGCCCTTGTGGGCGCCGGAGCTTTGGGTATGGAACACGTCTTTGGGCTGTATATACCCTTTCTGGCAGTCGCGGTTTTTGTGGTGGGGTTTTGCTTGAAAGTCGTAGGTTGGGGTAGATCGGCGGTGCCGTTTTGTATCCCCACAACCTGTGGCCAACAGGAATCACTGCCGTGGATCAAACAAAACAGCATTGACAATCCTTCCACAACAGGTGGGGTTGTGATGCGCATGATCCTTGAGGTGTTGTTGTTCAGGTCGCTGTTCAGGAACACCAAAGTTGATCTGCATAAAGGCACCAGGGTTACCTATGGTTCCAGCAAATGGCTGTGGCTAGGGGCTTTGGCTTTTCACTACGCATTTTTAGTGATTGTGATTCGCCATATGCGTTTTTTTGCGGAGCCGGTTCCAGGCCTTATCTCTGGTATTGAGACCCTGGATTCCATATTGCAAATTGGTGCTCCGACATTGTATCTGACTGATTTGGTTTTTGTGGCAGCAGTGACGTATCTTTTTCTGCGCCGAGTGGTGGTACCGCAAATTCGCTATATCTCTCAGGTTCAGGACTATTTCCCCTTGTTTTTGATTCTCGGCATTGCGTTTACTGGAATTTTTATGCGCTACTTTGTGAAGAGTGACATTATTTCAGTTAAAGAGCTGACAATGGGACTGGTTACTTTTTCATGGGTTATTCCTGAGGGAATTGGAGTATTGTTCTATATTCACCTTTTCCTTGTCTCAGTCTTGTTGATGTATTTTCCTTTGAGCAAACTCATGCACATGGGTGGTGTGTTTTTGTCTCCAACCCGGAACATGAATTGTGCTTCTCGAAAATTTCGCCATATTAATCCCTGGAAGTTTGAAAATGTTCAATACCATACCTATCCGGAGTATGAGGATGAGTTTCGGGAAAAGATGGTTGAAACGGGACTTCCTGTGGATAAGCCTTTAGAAGAAGGAGCCGAGTAATGTCTGACCTGCTACGCCCTGAGGCACTCTTTGCGAGCATTGACTACAATCCACCCAAAACGGATTGGATGGACGTGCCGGTTGAAATTAAACCCGGCCGCTATTGTTATGCCGCCAATCCAGACAGTGTGAATTATCTTGGGCTTCCCCACGCTCACAAATGGAATCCACTGGAGGATGACTGGGGTTTGCCTGAAAATTGGCAAGAAATTATTTTTAATGGAATTCGTGAGCGACTGCACAAATACCGTTCCTTTAAAATTTTTATGGATATCTGCGTACGTTGTGGTGCTTGTGCAGATAAATGTCATTACTTCATCGGCTCTGGTGATCCTAAGAATATGCCAGTATTGCGGGCCGAACTTTTACGCTCGGTATATCGTGGAGAATTTACCACCTTTGGTAAGATTTTCGGACGATTTGCCGGTGGTCGCAAGTTGACATCTGAAGTTCTTAAAGAATGGTGGTATTATTTCTTTCAGTGTTCTGAATGTCGTCGGTGTTCAGTTTTTTGTCCTTATGGTATTGATACAGCAGAAATAACCATTATGGGGCGGGAACTTTTGAACCTTCTTGGGCTGAACATTGACTGGATCGCTACTCCTGTTGCCAACTGCTATCGCACCGGAAATCACCTGGGTATTCAGCCCCATGCATTCTTTGATATGCTCGATTTTTTCTGCGATGATATTGAAGATATCACAGGCATTCGACCTGAGCCTAGTTTCAACAAAAAAGGAGCTGATATTCTTTTTATCACTCCTTCAGGTGACGTCTTTGCCGACCCCGGTACATATACTTGTATGGGGTATTTGATTTTGTTTGAATATTTGAAACGTGAGTACGGGCTGGATGTAACCTGGTCGACCTACGCATCCGAGGGCGGTAATTTTGGTTTCTTTACCTCGCATGAAACCATGAAGCGCCTTAACTCGAAGATGTATATGGAAGCTGAACGGTTGGGAGCCAAATGGATTCTTGGCGGCGAATGTGGACACATGTGGCGGGTTATTCATCAATATATGGACACCTTAAATGGTCCTGATTTTCAAGCCGCACATATGGAAACACCGGTGAACCCCATTACGGGTACTGTGTTTAAAAACGCTGCCAGTACCAAGATGGTACATATTGCTGAGTTTACCGCTGACCTTATCAAAAACGGCAAGTTGAATTTGAATAAAAAACGCAATGCAAATGTTCACTTGACCTGGCATGACTCATGTAATCCTGCTCGAGGCATGGGGCTTTTAGATGAGCCTCGTTATGTGATTAAACACGTAGTGGATAAGTTTACGGAAATGCCCCAAGGTACAATTCGCGAACAAACTTTTTGTTGTGGCGGTGGTGCTGGCCTGAATGCAGGTGAAAATGACGAGCTACGCATGATGGGCGGATTACCTCGAGCCAATGCTGTTAAATATGTTCACGAGAAATATGGCGTGAATATGCTTGGCTGTGTATGCGCCATTGACCGTGCGGTGCTCCCCAACTCCATGGAATACTGGGTGCCAGAAGTAGATGTTTGTGGCCTACATGAGTTGGTTGGCAATGCCTTGGTTTTTCCTGGTGAACAGGAACGCGAAACTGATTTGCGTGGCGAAGACCTGCCCGGGGAGGATGGATAATGTACCATAAGAGTAAAATATTGACCGGCTTGGCTGTGTTTATAATTTTTATGACGTATCCTTTTTGGAATAATATCGGTAGCGCGGCCTATGTCAGACCTGAATTGGAAAAAGTGAAAAAAGCTAAGGAATGTGTGGAAAGCGTAGAATTTATGCGTGCCGAACATATGTCAATGCTTAATGAATGGCGTGATGAAGTTGTTCGTGACGCTTCTCATGAGTACCACTCAACAGTAAACAACAGCGTTTACCAAAAGAGTCTGACGAAAACTTGTATGGATTGTCACGAAAACAAAGATAAATTTTGTGATAAATGTCATGATAGCGTAGCTGTGGACCCCTATTGCTGGGATTGTCATGTTGACCCAAAGGGGGTGCAGAAATGAAAACAGTTCGCAGAGATTTTTTAAAGGTTGCCGCAGTTACAGCTTTTGGATGGGGGATTTGCCCCACAGTAAAGGCCCTTGCTTCTGGGGGAGCAAGGCCTAGTGAGGGACTCTTTTTTGCCTCTCGTCATGCAGTTCATGTGGGACCTAATGCACTTAAGGCACAGCGTTGGGCCATGGTCATTGATACCACCAAATTAAATGAAAAGGTGGTCCAGGATATTGTTCAGGTGTGTCACACCACCCATAATGTTCCTGATATTTCTGGCCAACAAAATATCAAATGGATCTGGGAAGCACCCATGGAGAATCTTTTTCTAGATGACCTTCATGAGTTTCAGCCTGAGTCAGGTGCTAAGACAGCTCTAGCTTTATGCAATCATTGCGACAATCCTCCGTGTGTGCGTGTTTGTCCGACCAAAGCTACATTTCAGCGTGAAGATGGTATTGTCATAATGGATTTTCACCGTTGCATTGGTTGTCGATATTGCATGGCCGGGTGCCCATATGGTTCCAGAAGTTTTAATTTCCAGGATCCTCGACCTTTTATTGCCAAGACTACCCCGGACTTTCCTACTCGTACTAAAGGTGTTGTGGAAAAATGCGAGTTTTGTGCTGAGAGATTGGCTGAGGGTAAAATGCCGGCCTGTGTCGAAGTCTCAGAAGGAGCCCTGGCCTTTGGTGATCTGGCTGATCCTGAATCCGAAGTCCGCAAGCTTCTGGCAGAGCGATTTTCCATCAGGCGTAGTCCGACCCTGGGAACGAATCCATGTGTCTATTATCTTGTGTAAGGGGAGAGAACGATGCTTGAAAAAGCCATACAAGGTTCTAAAATTTACTGGGGCTGGATCGCCACATTGCTCTTGTTGATGAGCATTGGAGCGGCCTGTTACTGGCAGCAACTTTCTCATGGCTTGACCATAACTGGACTAAGTCGCGATGTCAGTTGGGGTTTTTACATTGCACAATTTACATTCCTTGTTGGTGTTGCTGCTTCAGCAGTAATGCTGGTTATCCCTAAATATTTACATAACTATCAAAAATTCAGCAAAATTCTGATTTTGGGTGAGTTTAACGCTGTGGCCATGGTCGTTTTGTGCCTGCTGTTTATCATTGTCGATTTGGGTTCCCCGCAGCGGCTGATGAACGTGTTGCTACATCCAACACCAAATTCCATCTTGTTTTGGGATATGGTCGTGTTAAATGGCTACTTACTTATCAATATCTTAGTTGGCTGGGTTACTTTGGAAGCTGAGCGCAAACAGGTAGCACCACCCAATTGGATTAAGTTTTTTATCTACCTGTCCATTCCGTGGGCAGTTTCCATCCATACAGTCACTGCGTTTTTATATTGTGGTTTGCCTGGTCGAGGCTATTGGCTCACCGCAGTTTTGGCGGCTCGCTTTTTGGCATCAGCCTTTGCTGCGGGCCCTGCATTTTTGATCATGGTAACGTATATCGTCAAGATTTTTACAGGTTTTGATCCAGGCAAGGGAGTATTGTCCACGCTAGGCAAGACTGTGGTTTACGCTATGTGTGTCAACCTTTTTCTTTTGCTTTGTGAGGTTTTTACTGTTTTTTATAGCCAAATTCCCTCGCACATGGCCCATTTGCAGTATTTGTTTGCCGGATATCATGGTCACGGAGTATTGGTGGCGTGGATGTGGTCAGCAATAATTATGGGGGTTGTGGGTATCCTGATATTGCTTGTACCGGCCAACAGAGAACGCGATAATATGCTTGTTATTGGCTGTTTTCTCATTTTCCTCGGTGCCTGGATCGATAAGGGACTGGGTATGATTGGTGGTGGCTTTGTTCCCAACCCATTGCATGAAATTACGGAGTATGTACCTAGTCAGCTAGAGCTAGGTGTTTCTCTTGGAGTTTATGCTACTGGATTTCTTGTTTTAACCATTCTTTATAAAATTGCCATTGGCGTAAAAGCAGAAGTCGAATAACTTAAATTTACTCCGGGGGAGCCATTGAGCTGCCCCGGATCATATCTCTCTAGATGCTAAAATTTGTTGGCCTCTGGGTTTACAGTTTTTGACTTCGAGTGTATTGGACTTTTCCATAACGCTCTCACGCGAAATTATTTTTTTGGAGGTTATTATGAGTTATACGGTTACTGTTGACCACGACAAATGCATTGGTTGCAGCGAGTGTGTGGATGTTTGTCCTACAGAAGTTTATGAGCTGCAAAATGAAAAGGCTGTTCCTGTTAATGAGGAAGAGTGCCTTGGTTGTGAGTCTTGCGTTGAGGTTTGTGAGCAGGGCGCCATCACTGTCGAAGAAAATTAATGTCCTTATGTGCGGCAGGACCTGTACTTGCCGCACACCCTCATTTTTCAGGTTTTTTTCTGACTCAGCACTAAATATAGCGTCTCCTTTTGAGTATAAGGAGCAAGCTAGAAGATTCAGCGGAGTGTACTTTTGCTTCAAAGAGGATCAACTTTGATGAAACTGGATCTATCTTCATATTTTTCCAGCTACGAAGCACTCGTAGCTCAAATTGATGGAGTGTTTAACAAGGTTGCTAATGACTTCCCAACTGAGGTTGCGTGTCGTAAAGGGTGTAGTGACTGCTGTCATGCCTTGTTTGATATTTCTTTGGTAGAGGCTTTGTATCTAAATTCAAAATTTTTAGAACTTGATGAAGGTACCCGACATAAAATTTTAATTGATGCTGACAAGGCTGATCGGAAGGTGAATGTTTTAAAAAGGAAACTTTCCAAAGCAGCCGCACAAGAAGATACGAGCAAAATTTTGGCTCAGGTCGGCAAAGAACGAATTCGTTGTCCTCTTCTTGATAGTGACAACCAATGCAAGCTGTATGATTTTCGACCCATAACATGTCGTTTATATGGTATTCCACTGGAAATAGATGGAAAGTCTCATACCTGTGGACTATCAGCTTTTACATCGGGGAAGCCTTATCCAACTGTTAAGGTAGAGCGTATTCAAGACATGCTTATGGAAATGAGTGATCAGGTTCTTGCTCATTTGGGCTCGACTTATGTTGATTTTCGATACATGCTTGTGCCTGTTTCAACTGCACTTATGACAGTTTACGATGAAAGCTATTTTGGAGTTTTGTCAGAAAAACAAAGTCAGCAAAACTCTAGTGGAGATGCTTAATGAACAAGTCCAATGCTCTAAGTCCTGAGCACGAAGCCCAAAAAAAAGTTATTTATGAAAAAATGGCTCCAAGACGCCGAAAGTTTATTGATAAAATAGGCTATGATCGCTGGGATCCTTTTGCTGAGCCCAAGCACCCCATTGAATGGCGTACCGACGGCACAAGCCGTACCACGCAGCAATTGGTGCGGGAATATTTGCAAAGCCATGCTCCAGAGGATTATAGCAATGCTTATGGGCAGGGTGTTTTGGAGATAGCCTTGGGCATGGTCAATGGCGAGGAAAAATATGTTGCCATGTATGAATTTTCACTTTGGTACGCTCAAGAACTGAAAAAACACGATGTTAATATCAATGAATATATGCCATAGGTAGGTTATGAAAAAAAATATTGATTATGGTCCCAAGACAGTGGCGGAATTAAAACAGGCTTTGGCTGAAAATCCCGATTCTGCCGCCCTGATGTATAACTTGGGCGTTTCTTTGGTGGCAGAGCGGAATTTAGAAGAGGCCGAGAAGGCTTTTCACGAGGCTTTATCCATTGAGCCGGGTATAGCTGAAGCCTATGTCCAGCTTGGCGGACTGGCCATGCACCGGGGTGATTTGGACAAATGTCTGGAGATGAATCACAAGGCAGCCGAGTTGCGCCCAAGATTTGCAGTGCCCTGGGGCAATATTGGCTTTGTGCATATGCAGCGCCAGGATCCGGACAAGGCCATCAAAGCCCTCAGGAGAGCCTTGAGTCTGGACCCACAATTTATCCAGGCCCATACCACTCTTGGCAGTGCCTATATGGCTTTGGATGATCCTGATGGTTGTATTATGCAATGTGCCAAGGCCATTGAGATTGAACCCATGTTCGGTCCTGCTTATAATAACATTGGGTTGGCCTATCTGGCCAAGGATGAGCCAACCAAGGCCCTGCCTTATTTTGACAAAGCCATGGAAACAGGTTTTGAGGTCGATTCAGCTATTCTTGAAGAGTTGGAACAATACAGATAAGTTGGTCAAGGAAGCCCCTGGCAAGTGAAATACGGGTTGACAAATCCTTGGCTTTGGACCATGCTTTTCAAGCATATGTTTGCAAAACCCACTGAATTTGTTGTGAGGTTGGAGATCGTGCCGTCCATGCGTGCGCGATGCCTGAATACGGAATTTGGTCAAATCTTTTAAGGAGGATGTGTAATGGCTAAACATGCGACTCCGTTACTGGATCAGCTTGAAAGCGGTCCGTGGCCGAGCTTTGTGGCGGATATCAAGGAGGAAGCCGATAGACGCCGCAAAAACGAGAAGAACGTAACGTATCAAATCCCCAGCGATGTCTGTGATGACCTTCTTGGTGTTCTGGAATTGTCCTACACTGACGGTACCACACACTGGAAGCATGGCGGTATCGTGGGTGTCTTCGGGTACGGCGGCGGTGTAATCGGTCGTTACTGCGACCAGCCCCAGATGTTTCCAGGCGTGGCCCATTTTCACACCATGCGTGTGAACCAACCTGCCGGAAAATATTATAAAACAGATTATCTGCGCCAATTGTGTGATATTTGGGACATGCGTGGTTCTGGTTTGACCAACATGCATGGTGCTACTGGTGATATTGTTTTGCTTGGCACCACAACCCCGCAGCTTGAAGAAATTTTCTTTGAACTGACCCACAACATGAATACTGACCTTGGTGGTTCCGGCTCCAACCTCCGTACTCCAGCAGCTTGCTTGGGCGAGTCTCGTTGTGAGTGGGCCTGTTACGACACACAGGAAATGAGCTATCAGCTAACCATGGAGTATCAGGATGAGTTGCACCGTCCTGCTTTCCCCTACAAGTTTAAGTTTAAATTTGACGGTTGCCCCAACTGCTGCGTAGCTTCTATCGCTCGCTCTGACATGGCCTTTATTGGTACCTGGAAAGACAATATTGGTATTGATCAGGAAGCTGTTGCTGCGTATATCGGTGGTGAACTCAAACCCAATGGTGGAGCTCACGCTGATAAGGATTGGGGTGCCTTTGATATTCAAAAAGAAGTTATTGATCTGTGCCCCACTGAATGTATGTGGATCGAAGACGGCAAGTTGAAAATCAATGACCGTGAATGTACCCGTTGTATGCATTGCATCAACGTTATGCCTCGTGCCCTGCGTATTGGTAATGACCGAGGTTTGTCCATTTTGGTCGGTGCCAAAGCCCCGATTTTGGATGGTGCTCAAATGGGATCTTTGCTGGTGCCTTTTATCAAAGCTGAAGAGCCTTACGATGAAATCAAGGAAGTCATTGAGAGCATCTGGGATTGGTGGATGGAAGAAGGCAAAAACCGCGAACGCCTTGGTGAATTGATCAAGCGTCAAGGCCTGGCCAAGTGTATTGAAGTGGTCGGCCTGAAGCCTGTTCCCCAGCACGTTTTGGAACCCCGTCATAATCCGTACATCTTCTGGAAAGAAGAAGACGTTACTGGCGGCTGGCAGCGTGATATCGCTGAATTCCGTAAACACCATCAGAGATAAGAAGGGGGTTAACAATGACTTTCATCTCTTCTGGATACAATCCCGACAAACCCATGGAAAACAGAATTACGGATATTGGCCCACGTCATTATTCCGAATTCCTTCCTCCAATAATTGCCAAAAACAAAGGCAAATGGCTGTGGCATGAGATTATCGAGCCGGGCATTTTGATGCACAAGGCTGAAAGTGGTGATGAGGTGTACACCGTTCGTTTTGGTGGAGCTCGTTTGATGTCCACAGGTCTTATCAACGAATTATGTGATATCGCTGATAAATATTGCGGCGGACACCTTCGCTTCACCACTCGAAATAATATTGAGCTTATGGTGGAAACTCTGGATGAAGCCAAGAAACTCAAAGAGTTTTTGAATTCTCAAAAGTTTAAAGGTGGCAGCCACAAGTTCCCCGTAGGCGGAACTGGCGCTGGCATTACCAACGTTGTTCACACCCAGGGTTGGATTCATTGCCATACCCCGGCTACGGACGCTTCTGGTACTGTTAAGGTAGTACTGGACGAGCTTTTTGAAGATTACAAAAAAATGCGCATGCCAGCTCAGATTCGCATCTCCATGGCTTGCTGCTTGAACATGTGCGGTGCTGTACACTGCTCTGATATCGCGATCCTTGGATATCACCGCAAACCTCCCATCATTGACCATGAATGGCTCGATAACCTTTGTGAAATTCCTTTGGCTGTTGCAGCTTGTCCTACAGGTGCTATCCGCCCGGCCAAGAAAGAAATTACCACAGAAGCTGGCGAAACCAAGACAGTTAACACTGTAGCTGTAAGGCAAGAACGTTGTATGTTCTGCGGAAACTGCTACACCATGTGTCCGTCCATGCCTCTGGCTGACCAGACTGGTGACGGCCTAGTCATTATGGCTGGTGGCAAGGTCTCCAACCGTATCAGCAACCCCAAGTTCTCCAAGGTTGTTGTAGCTTTTATCCCCAACGAGCCACCCCGCTGGCCTACTCTTGCCAAAGTTATTCGCCAGATTGTTGAAGCATACGCATCAGGAGCCCGCAAATACGAGCGTCTTGGTGACTGGGCTGAGCGCATTGGCTGGGAGCGTTTCTTTGAAAAAACCGGCCTGGAATTTTCGGAACACATGATTGATGACTTCCGTGATCCAGCTTACTATACTTGGCGACAGACCACGAACTTTAAGTTCTAATCTTTTGTCAGGTTTGACTTACAAACAGGGCCGACGCAAGTCGGCTCTTAACTTTAAGAGAGGCATGTATGGCAGACCCCAAAGACATTGTTGTTGAATTCATGCAGTCCAAAGCAAAATCTAAATCCAAATTTTATTTCAACGATTTAGCTGCGCTTTTCCCTGAAATGAAAATGCGTGAAGCCAAAAAGATCATCAATAAATTGGTAACTGACGGCGTGCTTGTATATTGGTCCAGCGGTAGCACCACCATGTATGGCCTGCCTGGGGCCGGTAAGCAGGCTGGCGCTGAAGGCGAAGATTAATCTTTAATTTATATGCCATCCTCTGTATTGTCTTGCCCAAGAATGCTCATCGCTGGTCTTAGTGGTGGATCAGGCAAGACTCTGGTTGCATTGGGGATAGCACGGGCTTTCTCAGATAATGGTTTGCTAGTGCAGACCTTTAAAAAGGGTCCAGACTATGTTGATGCACAGTGGCTTAGCGTTGCTAGTCGGAGTGTGACAACAAATCTGGATCCTTTTCTCTTTTCTTCTGAAGTGTTAAAAAATGTTTTTTGGCATCGTGCAACTGGGTGCGACCTGGCCCTTATTGAAGGTAATAGGGGACTTTATGATGGTAAGGATGTTTTTGGCACCTATTCTTCTGCTGAGCTAGCCAAGTTTCTGCAATGTCCTGTTCTTGTTGTTACTGATTGCACCAAAGTTACGAGGACTATGGCGGCGATAATACTTGGCCTCCAGGTCTTTGATCGCGATGTTGATATTCGCGGGATCATTTTAAATCAAACAGCAGGAAAGCGCCATCAAACAATTCTCCAACGCTCCATTGAACAATATACAGATGTCCCTGTACTTGGAGTTTTACCAAGAATGGACAATAATCCCATTCCAGAACGACGGATGGGATTAGTTTCTGATTTCGAGCTGGATAATGACCCCCTTATGGGGATCACATTTTTTGTGCGTCAGAATATTGATTTGGATTCATGCCTTCAAGTTGCTCAAAAAGCTCCGGTGCAAGAACACGTTATTACGCCAATTTTAAAGGGCTCCAAAGTATCTCAAACTGTAAAAATAGGAGTGGCAAGTGATGCTTCCCTATGGTTTTACTATAGAGAAAATTTAGAAGCCCTCTCCCATGCAGGAGCTAAGTTAATTGACTTTAGTCTGGTTCAAAGCATGGCTCTTCCTGAAGATATTGATGCTTTGTATCTGGGTGGCGGGTTTCCTGAAATTGTGGCCAGTAAACTTGCAGCCAATACTGTTTTGCATCAAAGTATCGCCCAGGCCATTAACCAAGGACTACCTGTTTACGCAGAAAGTGGTGGTCTTGTATATTTGAGCACATCATTAGAAGAAGCTGACGAAACATTTCCCATGGTTGGCATTTTCCCCCTGACAACAAAAATTTTTCCTAAGCCCCAGGGACATGGATACATGGAATCAGTAGTAGCCAATCCCAATCCTTTTTTCCCACTGAAGACCACTCTTTGTGGTCATGAATTTCATTATTCTCGAAGTCTGGATATTGAGGTCATTCCTTCATTTGTGTTCCAGATTAAACGCGGCAAGGGAATGACTACAGGCTGGGATGGAATCCTCATAAAAAATTGTTTGGCATCCTATATTCACACTCATGCTTTAAGCTTACCGCAGTGGGCAGAGAATTTTGTTGCCGCTGCAAAGCTCTATCAGAGTTATCGGAAAGGTGGTCTCCCTTGTCCTGATATCAGGCTATAAAGATCCCTTGACTTTACCTTTAAAGCTATTAATAATTTTTATTAATAATATGGAGGTGAATTATGGGACAATTACGTAATTTCAAAAATTTGGTCATTGATTGGGAAATGACTCCTGAAGATGCTGTGGCCATTTATCTTGAATGGGGTAACAATGGCTATCGTGGGGGCTATCAGTACGCTGTGCGTGGCAAAGAGGATCATTCTCATTATTTTGTCATCAACACTTGGAACGATGATCCAACAGCGACCTTGGTGTATCGGAATTCTGATGGAGCCACAGATCTAGCAGTATTGCAACTTCCAGAGACCCTTGCATCCAAGTTTCTCAAAGAGGTGCATCATCATAAAGGGATTTATCCTGTAAATAACGATGTTAGAACTTGGTTAGAAAAAGAATTGTATAATTAATTATGTTAATGTGCGAGCTGACTGAAGATGTATATCCAGCAGCTCGCCTTTTTCATTTGTGCCAATAGAATTCAATCTCTTGCTGACCCAGGAAGAAATCGTTACCTTAGCTCAGCATGATCAGCTCACATCAATTTTTTCTTTTTTGTCTGACTTCCATTGTCCTTATTTTTACACCTGGTCCGGATATTATTTATGTTCTAACCAGGGGAGTAGCCCAGGGGCGTAATGCTGCTTTAGCAGCAGCAGCTGGATTTAGCTTGGGTAATATTGGGCATACTTTGCTGGCTATTTGTGGAATTTCAGCAATTTTGGCAGCCTCGTCCCTGGCTTTTATGTTGGTAAAAATTGCTGGTGGAGCTTATCTGATTTTTATTGGTGTTAAATTATGGCAGGCCGAGACCACTTTGGCTTTGGGGGCAGCAGGAGAGCATAAGGGGAGTTGGCTTATTTTTCGTCAGTCCATTGTTGCGAATCTCCTTAATCCCAAGGTTGCAATATTTTTTCTCGCTTTTTTCCCACAGTTTATCCACCCTGCCCAGGGAAATCCTGCCTTACAAATGTTTATTTTAGGGCTGACTTTTGTGGCCTTAACCATGTTATGTTTTAGCGTGGTAGCCTTAACTGCAGGCATGCTCAATACCCGTCTATTAGCCTGCCCATCTATGTCCGTATGGCTCCATAAGGGGGCTGGAACCATCCTTATTTTGTTGGGACTTCGTCTTTTTTGGGTTTAGTTATGCCTTTGTGGCCAGAAATTTGAGTTTTTAATGTTTTGATGTCTGGAAAGTTTATTTCTAGATGAGATGATAACAGGCATAAAAAAACCCTGCAGAAGCAGGGTTTTTTTATGCCAAGGGTAGTTTTACCACTTGGGACGACGCTCGGGGCGCGGTCGAGCTTCGTTGACTTTCAAAGCACGTCCACCGAAATCCGCTCCATCCAGAGCAGCAATAGCTTCTTCTGCACCACTTTCCATTTCAACAAATCCAAATCCACGGGCTCTGCCTGTCTCGCGGTCGGAAACAAGTTTGACACTTGAAACCTGGCCATAGGTGGCAAAAAGGTTTTCCACATCCTGCTCGGTAGCACTCCAGGGCAGATTTCCGACATAAATGTTCTTCGACATAACGCACTAGTCTCCTGTAAAAAAACTAAAATTCCCAGGCAGAGTCTCCCTCCCATTGGATTTTCATGCCTTTGGGTCCAACCCTTCCCGTCTCCACACGCATCATATCAATCAAAGTTTGATTGATATATGAAATTGGCAGATACGTACTTCCTGCGCAAGAGGCAAGGCTTTCTTTGAAAATAGTATATTTTTCTTGTTTTTTAATTTTTAATTCAAGGGCTAAAAATTATTTTTGAGACTTTGAAGTACCTCGCCAACTTACATAATTTACGATCATCACGCGAGTTCTTGATCTGGCTGACAAGATTAATTATCGACAACAGATGTCTGTCACAGAGCCACTTGCAGGAAATATTTTTGCCATCAAGCGTTATGCCTTACATGATGGTCCAGACCTGCGAGTCACCATTTTTTTCAAGGGTTGTCCTTTATCCTGTTTATGGTGTCATAATCCAGAAGGCCTGAATTTTGGAAAGGAAATCCTTACGCAAGTTGATCGCTGTGTGGGTTGTGGCGCTTGCCAAGCGTCTTGTCCTACAGGTGCCTTGAGCCAAGGACCACATTGGCGCGAACATGTCCGATGCACTGTGTGTGGCATTTGTGCTCAAGTTTGCCCGGCCTTGGCCCATGAATGCATTGGGCAGACCTTAACTGTGGGTCAGGTCATGGCAGAAATTGCCAAGGAAGCTCCTTTTTTTGAAGGTACCAGTGGGGGTGTGACCTTTTCTGGTGGCGAGCCTCTGGCTCAACCCGATTTTCTCCTGGCTTTACTTAGGGCCTGTGGCCAGCGAGGCTGGCATCGAGCTGTGGATACCAGTGCTTGGGTATCATGGGAAATTTTTCAAAAAATTTTGAAGGTTACAGATATTTTTCTCATTGACCTCAAGCATATGGATGCCTGTGAGCATAAAAAGTTAACGGGTGTGGATAATGTGATCATTTTGGACAATGCTCGTCGTTTGGCTCACAGTGGGGCTAAGATTTATTTTCGGATGCCCCTTATTCCAGGCCTTAATGATCAAAGCACAAATCTTGAACGTACTGCTGAATTCATTTTATCTTTGCCCATAAAACCCAGCATTGACCTTTTACCCTATCATGGCACAGCCAAAAACAAATATACGAAGCTTGGGCGAGATTACCCTGGAGAAAAATTGCATACCGCTGATCACAAGGCCATCAGCCAGGCTGCTGCCCTTTTTCAACGTCGTGGACTGACCGTCCGCATTGGAGGATAAATGCTGCCCCGTATTGCCCGTCTGCGCCAAAAAAGCCTAGAAGCCCAGCCTTCCATCTCCATTGAGCGTGCTTTGCTGGAGACCAAGTTTTACCAGGAAAATTATGGCAAGCATTCTTTGCCTGTACTCCGTGCTTTGGTTTTTAAGGATTTATGCACACATAAGTCCATTTATCTTGGTGCTGATGAACTCATTGTTGGTGAGCGTGGTCCGTGTCCTGGTGCAGTACCAACTTTTCCTGAGTTGACCTGCCATAGTGTGGAAGATTTACATGTTTTAAACACTCGCCCCATGACCAGCTATCAGGTGCAGGAAGAAGATATTCTTACCTATGCACGAGAAGTTATTCCCTATTGGCAAGGCCGATCCATGCGGGAACGGGTCTTTGCTCAGGTACCAGATGAGTGGCGCAGGGCCTATGAGGCCGGACTTTTTACAGAATTTATGGAGCAGCGCGCTCCAGGCCATACAGCTTTGGATGGGACCATTTATCATGAAGGCTTGCTGGATAGAAAAGCTCGTATTCAGGAACATCTACAACGTTTGGACTATCGTAATGATCCTTTGGCTTCGGATCGGGCTGAGCAGCTTAAGGCCATGGATATTGCCTGTGACGCAGCCATAATTTTTGCAGAGCGTCATGCCGACCTGGCCTGGGCCAAAGCCAAGGATGAGGCTGATCCAGCGCGTAAGCAAGAACTGCTGCGTATTGCCGAGGTGTGTCGCCATGTTCCGGCCCATGCCCCACGAGATTTTTGGGAAGCCTTGCAAATGTACTGGTTTGTTCACTTAGGTACTATTACTGAGCTCAATGGCTGGGATGCCATGACCCCTGGTCATCTTGATCAACATTTGGCCCCTTTTTATGAACAAGGCTTGGTCCAGAAAACCCTGACTCGGGAACAGGCCAAAGAACTTTTGTCCTGCCTGTGGATCAAGATCAACAATCACCCAGCCCCACCCAAGGTTGGGGTGACAGCCAAAGAAAGTGGAACATACAATGACTTTACCAACATCAATCTTGGAGGCGTAAAACCTGACGGTAGCGATGGAGTGAGCGAGGTTTCTTACCTTATTTTGGAAATAATAGATGAGCTTGCTCTCTTACAACCCCAGGCGAGTGTGCATATTAGTCAGAAAACACCGGGTGCTTTTCTCAAGGCAGCAGCACAAGTCATTGCCAAGGGGTATGGCTATCCAGCTCTTTTCAATACTGATACTGTGGTCTTGGAGCAGCTGCGAGTAGGTAAAACTGTGGAAGATGCCCGGGAAGGAGGGTGTTCAGGCTGTATTGAAACAGGAGCTTTTGGCAAGGAAGCCTATATCCTGACTGGTTATTTAAATGTACCCAAAGTCTTGGAGCTGGCTTTAAATAACGGACAAGACCAATTAACCGGGATTCAGGTAGGCCCTCGGACAGGAGATGCCCGGAACTGGACTTGTTTTGAGGAGTTGTACACTGCTTTTACCCAACAATTAACCTGGGTTGTAGATCTTAAAATTCGGGTCAACAACTATATTGAACGCATGTATGCCATGTATTCACCGGCCCCATTTTTGTCTGTGGTTATCCATGATTGTATTGAAAAGGGATTGGATTATTACAATGGTGGTCCACGTTACAATACTAACTATATTCAATGCTGTGGTATTGGTACAATAACGGACAGTTTGTCAGCCATTAAAACTCATGTCTTTGACTCTGGTGCCTTGGGAATGGATCAATTACTTGTGGCCCTGAACAACAATTTTCAAGGCCATGAGGTTTTGCGTCTCAAACTTTGGAACAAAACGCCATTTTTTGGCAATGATGATGATTTAGCCGATGATCTTATGAAACGGGTCTATGAATCTTTATTCCAAGCTATTAACGGTCAACCCAATACCAAAGGTACCAGCTATCATCTAAATATGCTCTCCACCACCTGTCATGTTTACTTTGGCAAGATGCTTGGTGCTTCAGCCAATGGTCGCCCTTCCGGGCAGCCTCTCTCTGATGGTACTTCTCCATCCCATGGGGCAGATAGAAATGGACCCACGTCTGTGGTCAAGTCCTTGTCTAAAATGGACCAGGTTAAATCTGGTGGAACTTTGCTGAATCAGCGTTTTTTACCTGATATTCTGCAATCTGATCAGGACTTGGACAAGCTGTGCCAATTGGTGCGGACCTATTTTCGTCTTGGTGGGCATCATATTCAATTTAATGTGGTCGATACCAAGACGTTACGTCAGGCTCAGGAGCGGCCCGAGGAGTACCGGAATCTTTTGGTACGAGTGGCTGGCTATAGTGATTTTTTTGTGGATTTGGATCTGGATCATCAGGAAGAAATCATTGCTCGCACTGCCCAGGAAATGACCTAAGATAGACAAGCATAGCTTGTGAAATATTTTCTGACAAAGATTTCAGATATTCTAACTTAAAAATACATAATTATGTGTACAAATAATGCATATGGAAGTTGCTTTATCTTGGAGAATCATATTTTTTCGGGAATCAGTTAAATTTTTACATGGTTGAGAAGAAATGAAAAAATTATTGATTATAATACAAAAAAGTTTTTGAGGGATCTGTGAATAATTTTCTACTGACAGAGTTGACGGATGCTGTGCGCTGGATTCACCCATAAGTTTGTTTTGGTCACCGTAAAATAATGTTTAAAGCCGACTGTCTCCATGGAGACAGTCGGCTTTAAACATATAGAACAAATAAAAAAACAAGATGAGATGTTACTCTCCGCTAATGATAAACCCCTTGGTAGCTGGGCCTGTGGAACCCGATGTTCCAGCAATTTTGGACAAATAGGTGTCACCCAACGTCTTGATATGGTTGCCGATATTTTCAAAATAATTCATATGTACCAGCTCTTCCTCAATGATAGTTTCAAAGAGTTTGGCTGACACAGTATCGCCATTTTCTCGGCATACTTCGACAAATTGACTATAAATATCAATGGTGTCATCTTCAAGGGTAGCGTCATAAGGATAAATAGTCCGCACGTCTTGAGCTTTTTGTAGCTCATCTTCATAGGTACCCACAGGCTCACCACCGAGCTCCTTGATACGTTCAGCAAAGTCTTCTGCATGACGCATCTCGTCAATGGCAATGAGTTTCATGTTCATGGCCAATTCACCATAGTCCATGTCATCCAGGTTGTAATGCTGATTCATATACTGAGCAATGCCAAAAAGTTCCATGGCTCGAGCCTTGTTCAATACCTCAATAACACGACTTTTACGTTCTTCTTTGGAAGGACGACTCATAAAAACCTCCTGTATAATACAATTGAGTTATTTGTGAATGAATACCCCTAAACAACCCATAGTCTAACAAAGAGACTTGGTCCGGGGCAAGTCCTTTGAGTGTAAAATTCTTCATCTTAGCAAATAAGATATGAATTTGTCCCTAGCTCAATTGAGTATTGAGACTTGACCAGAGAAATAAGGGTTTCTACAGCCTTGAACAATTAGTGGGAATTAATGGAGAAGAGTATGACCCTAAAAAGTGTAGGATTGGTGCGCACAAATTTTTTATCTTTGTCCTCCTATCCTCCACTCGCTCTGACCAGACCATGGCCAGGGGCACCACGTCCATAATGAAAAGCTAGGTTAGATCAAATTCAGGCTATGGTAGCTCAGGCCCAAAGTCTGGAGGCCTTGCGGGATGATCTGCTGAAAGCCTTTGGCGACTTGCCCGCTGAAGATCTGACCCAGCAGATGATGCAAGCTGGGTTTGCTGTGGCTGCTCTGGATGGACGGGCTGATGTGGTGGATGCTGGATAGCCATTGGTTGATAGTTGCTTGTTTTTGTTATTCCCGCGAAAGTGGAAATCCTGGGGCATAAAGGCAAAGACTTTGATTCTCGTCTCCACGGGAATGACAGAGAAAAAGATGAGGATAATGCATTACCACCAAGTCATGTATAGACCGGCCTCGCGTGTCGAACGAAAACTTTTTTACAATAAACGAGAGGAATGTGGTCATGTATTCGGAATCTGGTCATATTGGCTGTGCCTTGATGAAATACGCGCTTTGGGTGCCTCATCATTGCGACCGCGAGGAATCGAAGTGGGTGGCAATCCAGAAGATAGAAAAGGCATGGATGCTGCGATTAATACGCAGCATGACATAAGGCGTCTCGTCATTCCGCGCGGACTGCGAATGAAGTGTGGCAGGAGTCGCAGAATCCAGAAGACATGAAGATGGATGGTCACGCTGCGCTGTCGGACCATGCCTTCCTCGCCATGATTTGGGTGGGGCACCACCCATTCACAGCTTAGTGAACAGGAACAGGCCACAGCAGGCATCACTTCAGATTTGATTCGTTTATCCGTTGGTATTGAGCATATTGCTGATATTTTGGCTGACTTGGATCAAGCATTAAACAAAGCTTCTGCCGATTGATATTTTTTACTTAAAGATCGAAATTTTACGACGAAGATTGATAAAATTATCTTGTCTTGAAAAAAAATATGGTTTATTCGGTTTTCAATAATTTATGGGGGTATTGGATGCATGGGGTAAAAACCTGTGATAATATAATCAGTTGTCTGTGTCTTTTAAGCTCTTTGATACTCCTAACCTTTGGTGCGGGCTGCGCTAAAAAAGTAATTCAGCCCATGGATCCTGTTGCAGTGGCTGTGGAGTATGAAGAGTTTGTTTCAAGTACCACGTCTGCACAAACATGCTCAGTACTTCAAGACGTGCAGGGGTATTCCAGACATTCCTTTGCTACAAAATATTCAGATCGGCTTAAAAACGATACGCCGGTAGCAGACTTACTTTTGTCGCAATATCAGATTTGGAAGAAAGTTCCCCATCGTACAGGTGGGCTGGACCATCGGGGCATAGATTGTTCCGGACTACTGATGACAATTTTTCAAGATGCTTTTGATTATGAATTGCCCCGCACTTCCAGAGAGCAAAGTCGGATGGGATACGCAGTATCTGTGCATCAGCGTCGCCCTGGTGATTTGGTCTTTTTTAAAGATCGTGGGTTGGATCATATTGGGGTCATTGTGGATGAAGACCGTTTTTTACATACTTCTTCCAAACGAGGGGTGACCCTGTCCAAGTTTGATTCTTATTGGAAGCCAAGATTACGTTGTGTTCGCCGAGTGCTTGATCAATGATCCCAAAAGATATCAAAATTTGCAGTAACATCTCTTAAGTCAAAATATATTACTTTGTTTTTTAGCTGTGGGATTGTCATCAGTCTGCACAGCTTTTTTTTGTCCTGCCTGGAAACCGGTGTCAGGATCGCTGATATTTTTTTGTAAATTTCTTTTCAGCCTCAGCAGTACCAATTAAAATAAGCTCATCATCAGCATTCAAAATGGTCGAAGGAAGAGGATTGATAGATACGTGGTCGTCACGCTTGATGGCAATTATACTACATCCAGTATCTTCTCTGATATTTTGATCCATCAGGGCTTTGCCTATAATGGCTTGGTTTGCATGGGCGCGGAAAATATTTAGACCTTCGGAGAGCATGAGTATTTTTTCAGGTTTGAGCAGATTCATGATTGTTGTGGTACACAAGGATGCAAAGGACATGACCAGGTTGGCACCAGCACGGTGTAGGGTGTTGATATTCCGGTCCAGACTGGCACGACTGATTATTTGTACATCCGGGCGCAGACGACGACAATAAATGGTTAAAAAGATGTTCAAATCATCATCGTGGGTGGTAATAATAATAGATGGCGTGTCAGTAATGCCAGCCTTCATTAAAATATCCAGGTCTGTTGCACTTCCAAGAATAATACGTTCATCATTTTGAGTTTTCAGTGTTCTTTTTTCCACAACCCGGTAATCAATACCGCGGCCACCAAGGGTTTGGGCCACAGCCATACCCACACGTCCACCTCCAAGAACCAGCACCGGGCCCATGTGCTCTTTGTCCAGACCTGAAGGCTGCATGTGGGTGTCGTATTGGGCGAGCTGGTCCGTAGATCCTGCCAACACCAGGACTGTGGACATACCTATGAGTGTGTTGGGTCCGGGAAGTTGAAAACGACCCTGTTCCCAAACGCCCACAACATTGACTCCGGTGAGTTCTCGAAGTTTGCTTTCAGCTAGAGTTCGTCCCTGTAATGGTGTGCGCATGGCTGGTGCTTCAGCAATAATGAGTTCATTAAAACGACCAATAATATTGGCTTGCATGCTTAAGCCCAGTACGCGGCGTGCCAAAACTTGTCCCAACATGGTGGTAAATTGAAAGGTGTGTGTGCTGCCAGCCAGCCGGAGGATGTCCAAAGAATCATCCTGGTCAGCATTGGTTACGGTGTGCACCTGATCTGCTACTTCCCGAATAGTAAAAATAATATTGGTACTGCTCACATCGTCATTCATAACCACGACCAAAGCAGCATGTTGGACACGTAACCGTTTGTATGTTTCCGGATCGTCAAGTTCACCTACTACTACCCGAAAACCAGATTCATAGAGATTAAGAGCTTCTTGTAGGTCAGCAATAAGAATGACGTAAGGGATATTATATTGATTGAGTTTTTCCACTAAATTTACTGTCACTGCATCAAAATGGGTCAGAATAACGTGCCCAGATATGGTTTCTGGTACACAGCGCGGGGCTCGAGCCTTGTTTTGCGCTTCAAGCCAAGGTGCGTAGAAAAATTGGATAAAGGTAAAGGGCAGCATGATTAGCAGGAAAATAACACCACTGACCATAACCAGCATGGAAAAAAGACGTCCTGGATCAGAAGCAAAGGTAATATCTCCAAAACCCAGGGTGGTCATAACGGTCAGGGTCCAATACATGCCAGTTACCCAAGAATGTTCCTGACCTTCGTATTGCATTAAAAAATGAAATAAAACACTGTAGAGCGCAAATAAAAAGCCAAGAATGGATAAGAAACGTAACAAAAGACGTGAGTTGGTGTTTTGTTTGGAAATATTGATCAAAGCTGTAAGTTGGGAAATTAAAAATTTCATGATGAGTGCTTTTGTTAAAGTTATGAGTTTTGCGCACACACGCTGTTTTTATGCCTTGCTAAAAAAAGATCGCTTTGTCATCTCTGACAACAAGAAGAAAGGTATCAGATAGAACCGTGGTGAGCTTACCTGTTGACAAGAAAGAGCAGCCCCTTTTTAGAGGGCTTCTTGAAAATACGACTTGGCTGTTTTTAAAACATTATTCATGTTTATGGAGTTATGGATTGACAGGAAATTGTCTGCATAAGCTCAAACCCATAGAAAAAGATGTTATTTCTTTCTATGGGTTTGAGCAAGAAAGGAAAAGTGGCGAAGGATTTTAAATTCTTATGCAATAGTTTTTGGAGTGGACGCTATAGTGTAATGATTTTATCCGCTACCTGCTGGCTGGTAACCACATCAAGCATATTGGTAACTTGACCGACAACCTTATCTTCCAAAAGTCCAAAAAACTCCAAGCATGTTCCGCAGACGAGAATGGATACTCCGGCTTCTTCCAGTTTTTTCAGTGCAGCACTGTTGGGATTTTGGCTGGTAGCCAGGCGGACGGCGCTATTGAGCATAACAATGCGCCATAGACTATCGCCAAGTTCCGGAAGGGTGTTAATAAAATTGCCCATGAGCCGTTCTCCCAAGACATCATCACCCCGTCCGACTTTATCCGTAGAGAGAAACACGAGAATTTTGGGTGGCAAGGTGGAATCAGAAGTTGGATTTTCCCGACGATCTTGAGTTTGCATGGGATGGGCGTCTTGGGTAGTAGATAGACGGGTTGCGCGAACAGTCCACACGTTGTCTTTGCTTGTGGTCTCACCGATCTCCATACCCTGACTGGCCAGATAACGACTGACATTGACTCGGGCTGCTTCGTTATCCACTTCAACATGAAGTATTTGGGGATTTTCTTGTTCAAGAACCCTTTTGCATCGTAATACAGGATTAGGGCAAGGTTCTCCCTTGCAATCAAGAAGATAAGGCATGGCAACTCCTTTTGTCTGGATTTTACAAGGTCGATCATGATGGTCAAATTGTTTTATCCGATGCATTTCTTGAAGTTGCATTGAAAAAATAAATACATCCAGGAGAATATGTGCGGTTTTTTCGTTCACCTAAAATTTTGGCCAGGGTCATAAGTCCCCTGATGCGTCTTTGGCGGCAGACTTTACGTATAGAACGTGTCAATTATCCTGTTTTTAGAGATCCAGAAACTCAAGCACAAAAACCTGTGGTAGTCTTGTGGCATGATGAGATTTTTCCTTTGATTCTGGCCCACGAAAATGAAGGCATGGTCTGTGTGGTTAGTCAAAGCCAGGATGGGGAATTATTGGCGCAGGTATTAGAAAATTTTGGATTTTTAACGGCACGTGGCTCCAGTTCCCGGGGAGGAATGCGTGCTTTAGTGGCCGCCAAAAGACTTATGGATAAACGTGGGGTTGGTGCTATTTTCACAGCTGATGGTCCTCGTGGTCCCAGACACCAAGTCAAACCCGGAGCTGTGTTTTTGGCCACCCGTTGTGCTTCACCCATCCTTCCGGTACGCGTGATTATGGACAGGACGAAAATTTTTCACAAAGCTTGGGACAAGTTTCAATTACCTTTACCTTTTTCTCGGTGCACCATAATTTATGGTGATCCCATATATTTGTCTCAATTCACAGGTGATGCTGACAGCATGGATCAACAGTGTCGAGAAGTGGAGCAGGCCATGCATAAACTTGGATTACAATAATGCGTACAGCCCTTTACACTTCATTTTTACCTCTGGGTGGGAGTCTTGGTCTGAAACAACTCCACAGCCTGGGCACAGGATTGGGCCAGGCGATGTGGACGTGTTTACCAAGACGCAGACAAGAGACCACTCAAAATATTCATGCCCGACTCGGAGTTGATCTTGGAACAGCTCAAGATCTGGCCAAAAAGAGTTTTATTCATAGTGCCCAGGCTTTTTTAGAAATTTTTCATACGCGTTATATGGATCCTCGATTTTTAGCCTCTCGTGTTGAGTTTGAAAATCCTGAATTTTTTGCAGCTGCATGTTCATCGTCCCGTCCTGCTTTGGTTGCTACTGCTCATCTTGGGAGTTGGGAGCTTTTAGTGGGACTCATGAATGCTGGTGTTGCCAAAAAAACCTGCCAGGTCATTGTCCGTTTGCCCAAAGATCAGGCTTTGGCCAGTATGATTCGCCATATGCGCAGTCAGCCAGGTATTGATATCTTGGGTCATCGTGATGCAGCTACTTCTGTGCTGAGCTATTTACGTCAAAATGGTTTAAGTGCATTTTTGGTTGATCACAATTGTCAGCGGGCTGAAGCAGTTTTTCTTCCTTTTTTGGGAAAAACAGCAGCAGTAAACAAAGGGCCTGCTCTTTTAGCTTTGCGATCCAAAGCTCTGGTCTGGCCCCTTTTTTTATTGCGTCTACCCCAGGGCAAGTTCCGCTTGGTGACTTTACCACCCTTGGATACCATTACCCTGGTGGGTGATCGACAAGAGCGTATTGTAGAGATTTGTCGTTTTTACACCCAAGCTGTGGAGCAAATGGTCTTGCGTTATCCAGAACAATGGTTTTGGATGCATAGGCGCTGGAAAACACAACCTTAGGTCAACGGTTGAGACAACGTTCAAAGGAGAGCTAATGCCTCATCATCATCTTCTTAAAGCAGCCTTGGGCCAGGAGAAAGCAGATCTGCTGATTACCAATTGCCGTCTGGTCAATGTCTTGTCTGGAGAAATTCATCCTGCAAATGTGGCCATTAAAGATGGTATTGTCCTGGGTTTTGAAGAATATGATGCTGTAGAAATCGTGGATGCTGGGGGCAAGTATTTGTGTCCGGGCCTGGTGGAAGGGCATATTCATATTGAATCAACCCTGCTTCATCCTGTGGAATTTGCCAAAGTGACGGCAACACATGGGACAGCAGTAGTTGTCTGCGATCCGCATGAGCTGGCCAATGTTAAGGGAACAACTGGAATAGAATGGTTGTTGGATGTGACCAAAGACTTGTCTTTGGAAATTTATTGCATGATGCCTTCTTGTGTACCAGCCACCCATTTGGAAACATCCGGAGCAATTATCACTGCTCAGGATATTTCTTCCATGCTCGCTCGGCACCAGGGCAGAATTCTTGGACTAGCTGAAATGATGAATTACCCTGGAGTGTTAGCTCGAGATCCCGAGGTGTTGGAAAAGGTCTTAGCGGTAGGGGAGCTGCCAGTGGACGGTCATTGCCCAGATCTGAGTGGACTGGACTTAAATACTTATATTTTGGCTGGCCCAGGCAGTGAACATGAATCCTTTGAGCTTGCCAATGCGCGGGAGAAATTACGTAAAGGCATGCATCTTATGATTCGGGAAGGAAGTTCTGCCAAGAATTTGCAGGCACTTTTACCAGTGGTTAATGGTTTTAACAGTCAAAATTGTTCTTTGGTCACTGATGATCGCCATTGTGACGATCTGGTTCGAGATGGTCATCTGGACCATGCAGTGCGCATGGCCATTGCTCAAGGTATGCATCCTGTGCGTGCCATTCAAATGGCATCCATTAACACAGCCAGATATTTTCGACTGCGCCACCGTGGAGCCATTGCTCCAGGCTACCGGGCTGACTTTGTGCTTCTCGATCACCTGGAGTCCTTTGGCATTACTGATGTGTATTTGGCTGGCCAACACATGGATGCTTTGACCTGGGCACCAGGATCAACCACGCATACTATGGAAAACAGTGTACGCGTACCTGACCTTTTGCCTCATTGTTTAGATATTCCAGAGGAGCCAGGAAAAATGGTTCGGGTTATGTCTATCATGCCGGGACAAATTATTACGGAACAAGCCCTGGTCAAACCCAAAGTTGTGCAGGCCTTGGTCCAGGCTGATCCGGATAACGATGTGGCTAAGGTTGCTGTTTTTGAACGTCATCATGGCACGGGTACAAGTCATCTTGGGTTGGTTCGGGGTCTGGGCTTACGGGCTGGAGCACTAGCGAGCACTGTGGCCCATGATGCACATAATCTGATTGTTGTGGGCATAGATGATCAGGACATGCTCTTGGCTGTAGAAACTCTTAAAGAGTGCGGTGGAGGGCATGTCTGTGTGCGTGATGGTCAGGTTGTAGAACTCGTCCCTTTGCCATTAGCCGGACTTATGAGTGATTGGTCTGCCCAGGAAGTTGTGGATGCTTTGGATCGTCTGAACACAGCTGCCTGGGATTTGGGTTGCCCGGCCTATATCAATCCCTTTATGCAGCTTTCTTTTTTGTCTCTGCCCGTCATTCCTCGATTACGACTGACAGATAAAGGTCTTGTGGATGTGCGTCGATTTGATTTTGTATCTTTGTTTAGCGAGTAGTTACAATTGGCCTTGTCCATGACCAGCACTTCTTCTCGGCCAAGGGTTTTGGGCAGCTCTTTATGGAGGCTGCTTGTTTTTGCCAAGCCTCATACTCGGCGTATTGTTCTGGGGCTACTGACTAATGCAGGAGCCCGTTTTTTTGATCTCTTGCCCATGCTTATTGTGGGTAAGATTGTGGATACCGTGGCCACAGCTCTTCAAAATGGACAGATGTTAACAACTGGCTCTTTTGTATGGTCCGGTTTGTTGGTTCTGTTTACCTTTGCTGGCCTGGCTATTTTCCAAAGTATCAGTGATTATTCCTTGGATATAGCTGCCCAAAAGATCCGCCATGATTTGCGTGTCAGTTTATATGATCATGTTCAAAAACTGGACGTTGCCTATTTTGAAGCTCGGCAGACCGGTGACATCATGGCGGTCCTGGCTGCGGATGTGGATAATCTGGAGCGTTTTTTTGCAGACACTTCCACCAGCATTGTCCGCTTGGTCATTACCTTTTTAGGGGTGTACGGTATTTTGCTGTGGTTGGACTGGCATTTGGCACTTCTTCTTTTACTACCCATGCCCATGGCTATTTTGGCTGTGCGTTTTTTTGCCACCCGTGTCTCTCCTCAATATCGCAAGGCACGGCAGGCAGTGGGCAATATCAATGCAATTTTGGAGAATAATCTCCAGGGTATGCCGGTCATCCAGGCTTATTCAGCTCAAGAACATCAGGTGGGCCGTATTCGTGTCCGATCCGAAGAATATCGTGATGCAGCCATTAATGCAGCCAAAGAACGGGCTAGGTTTATTCCTCTGCTTTACGCTGTGGCTGGCCTTGGTTTTGGGCTTTTAATCGCTCTTGGTGGTTGGATGACTTTTACTGGCCTTGGTCCAACTATCGGAAATTTTACTACTTTTGTGCTTATGGCCATGCGCTTGGTGCTCCCTCTTTTTATCTTGGGAGCTTTGATCAATCAGATTCAGCAATCCGAAGCTTCTGCAGAACGTATTAATGAGATTTTTGATACCAAGCCCCAGGTGCGTGATGAAAAATTTGCCGAGCACCTTGATGCTCCCATTGAGCGTATTGAAATTCGACAGGTCAGTTTTGCTTATCCTGGCCGGGATCGGGTTTTGTGTGACCTTGATCTGGTTTTGGAACGGGGCAAGGTGCTTGGTGTGGTTGGCCCTACTGGAGCAGGCAAAAGTTCTTTGGCCAAGCTCATGCTGCGCTATTACGATCCCACTACTGGCGTAATTTTGGTCAATGGACACCCCTTGCCGTCTCTTACTCTGGATTCGTGGCGTGAACGCATTGGGTATGTCGCTCAGGAGGCCTATCTTTTTCATGGAACAGTGGCGGAGAATATCAGGCTAGGCTCCCCTGAGGCCACAGCAGAACAAATGCACCAGGCAGCCCGCATGGCCGGGGCCAATGAGTTTATTGAGGCCTTGCCACAGGATTATGAAACTTTGGTTGGTGACAGGGGAGTAAAGCTTTCCGGAGGACAGCGACAGCGTATATCTTTGGCTCGGGCCTTGTTGCGTGATCCTGAAGTGCTGATTCTGGACGAAGCCACAGCAAGTGTGGATACCCGTACCGAAGAAATTATTCAAAACAATTTGCACCAACTGCGTACAGATCGCATGACTTTGGCCATTGCCCATCGTTTATCCACAGTGCGCCATTGCGATCAGATCGTCACCATTGTGGATGGAATTATTGTTGAACGGGGCACTCACGAGGAATTGGTTAGAGCTGCAGGTGTGTATGCCGGTTTGTGGCGGGTACAAAGCGGAGGAGAGATTTAGCCAGCTGTTGGATTTGGGAACGGTTTGTTCAAATCGTTTTTTCCCAGGTATTATTATCTTGGGTATCGCCAAGGGCTAACGAGGTTTATCCATGCGTTACCAAGGGCGAAGTGACGAAATTTTTGTCTATCTGGTCCTTAAATAACAGGACCCCCATATACTTCCAGGTAACTTTATCTGCTTACACAAGCTTATTCTTGCCGAAAAGTTCTTAATTGCCCACAATAGTAAAGCGTTTAAGTCCCCGCGGATCATGGTCCATTTGTTGTCGATATTGTTGCCAGTCAGCCATATCTACATAAAAATAACTGGAGTCTCGATATAAAAACCCTCCCTGATGCATGAGGGAAGTGTTGATCTGTACTTCTGAATTGGGGGTTTGGGCGTCAAAATAGCCGCTTTCTTCACCCACAATGGGTGCTCTTAGATATTTTCCCTTTTCATCTTTAGCTTGGCGAAATCCAGGTTCAAGGGATGAACGTAGCCCCTGGTTGTTACGAGCAAGGGTGCGGCGATGGTGAACAAACTCTATGGTTGTTTCCAAGGTTACAGCCTGGTCAGGTACAAGAGTTACAGGCACACCGTAGCCTACCAGATAGGTGAGCAGGGATTCCCGAAAGGATTTGGCAAAAGCCGTATCTTCGCCAGGCACAATATACACGGGTACAGTTTGGTTAGGCAGAAAATGATCGAGGGCTTGGCTGGTATTTTTGGCAATTTTTTCCGCCAAGCTATCCCAATGTTGCATGGCCTGCATTTTTGGCTGGGTTGATAATACGTACCCTGTAGATACAGGAGCTTGAGCGGTGACCAGACGATCACGCATACTTGTGTTTTCGCAGCCTATGTTCATGGCCAGGAGCATTATTCCGAAAATAAAACCTTGATAGTGCATGGGACTTCCTTGTTATGAAACTCATCATTTTCAATATACATCGGCCAAACAACTAAAAACTTAAATAGAGATAAGAAAATTTTGGCTTGATCCTTGCTAAAAAATCATAAATTTAGATTTTACAAAAAATAAATTCACGAGGCAGACATGAAAAAATATTATGTGTTGCTGCTGTTTCTGACCATTACCACCACTGCATGTTCAGGAAAATATGTCAGTTGGTTCAATGATACATCCACAGACCTTGTGTCCATGAGCTATCAAATGGCAGACCAAATGGACAAACAGCTTGCTGGTAATGATGCGGCCAAATATCCCATGTTGGCCACAACTTTTGTTAACTCAGGCAATTTGGAGAAATCCAGTGACCTTGGTTTGCTTTTGTCGGAGCAAATTGCTTCACGTTTGAGCCAGCTTGGGTATCCCATAGTTGAAATGCAGCTTAAATCCAACCAATTGACTGTGCATCCCCAAAGTGGGGTGCTTGTTTTATCCCGTAATCCATCAGAAATTAATACTCATGTTTCAACCTATTCTGTTTTAGTAGGCACCTATACAACCATTGGTCAACAAATTTATATCAATACCCGTGTCTTGCGCGTTCAAGATGGCGTAGCCCTGGCTTCTGCAGATGCAAACCTGCCCTTTATTCGTTCCAAAGAAAGAGATATTTCTCGTAGTAGCAGTTCAGGTGACGGGGTGGAAGTAAACGCAAAGACTCGTTTGTAATAAGGAAAATTTTTCCGACTAAAGGGCGATCAGAGTCCCTTCCTTCTTTTGTTTTCTTTATTTTTCAGGCAGAATAATTCCATCTTTTGTAGTCATTTGTTTTAAAAGCTGGAATTTTCATGCCCGACTTTTTTCCTTGGACCACCAAAGTTGATGAGAACTCACCCTGGCAACAGATTTGTCAGACATGTAACACCCTATACCAGGATAAAAACTCCTGGTGGTACCGCATTGCCCATGACCCCCAAATAGTACCTCGCGTAGATGAAAACTGCATTACCCTGCGCTTGGGTGGCATAGAATTTTTGATTCTGGAACCCCGAGGCACAGGTGTCCACGGCCGCATGGCTCCAGAGTTTCTTTTACGCACTCATCCAGGCAGCCGTTTTGTCTTAAGTGAGGACACCCTGTCCCCACAGCCCTCATTCATTACTTCTTTGACCGATCTAGGTCAGCAGTATGATCAAGTACGTCGCCGGGTCTGGGCTCGTTCCCGTCGCAACCAAGCTGTTCTTGATCGGCTATTTTTACGCCATGTTAATATTTTGGCTGTAGCCACACCTTTATCTTTAGGAATGGTGGATCTTGTGGTAGTAAGTCCCCAGGGAGTTTGCCTGTTATATTTGCTGCGGTCCTATAAAGATCCGAGCTTACGCCGGGCTGGACCTGGTGGAGTAGCTCATTTGATGGACACTATGAATTTGAAGCTTGAGCCCAGCCCAAAAATTCAACTTGAGGTGCAATTGTTTTTAGAACGTATGCGTGCTCTTGGGGGACCTTGGCAAACCAGAGTGGATCGATTTCCAGATCTTTTGACACTGTATCCCCGTATTCGCCTTGTTATCTATGACTTTGATCAGGCCCAACGTCAGGCTGGCTTGGGCACCTTGCTCTTGGACCTGGAAAAGAATCTGTCCCAAGGTCTTATGTCAGGACTTGACCAAGAAGGATGGGATGGTGATATTTTTACCATTGGTGACCCTGGGAATATTAGTCATAAACTCCTTTTGTCTGGAACTTGATGTTTTTAGTTAGTAGGGAGGTACCATGTCTAATCTCAATCTTTGGCAACGCACGGAACTAAAGCGTCTCAAACAGGATATGGACGCCCTGTTTGATTCTCTGGTCAGTGATTTTTGCAGCCCCATTGACTTACGACTGCTCCAGTGCGCACCACAATTACAAGTTAGGCAAGAGGCGGAAGCTGTGCTGGTCACTGCCAATTTGCCAGATTTGGATCCTAACTCTTTGACAATTTCTTTAACAGGACGGGCTTTAACGGTCTCGGGAGAGAAAGTGGAAGAAATTGAGGGGGCTGGCGACTTGAGCCTACGCCGTCAGAGTTTTTCCAGTACTGTGTATCTGTCTTGTCCAGTACATGTGGATCGGGTCAAGGCTCGCTATGTGAGTGGAATTTTGCGTATTGTACTGCCCAGAATAAAGGCGGTGAGTGCAGTGCGTGTTGTTGTGGACAAGGCCAACCATGAGGAGGGGACCCATGAATAAGACCATGAAACTCAAGCCTGAACAATTACGCTGGACCCTTGATATGGGCACCCTGCCTTTTACCACTACCAATGATCTTGAGCCGTTGGATGAAATTTTGGGCCAGGATCGGGGAGTACAGGCTCTTCAATTTGGTATTGGCATCCAAAGGCCAGGATATAATATTTTGGTTACCGGTGCTCCAGGCACTGGACGCATGAATGCCGTGCGCCGGATTTTGTCTGAAGCAGCCAAAAGCAACGGCACACCGGGAGATTTGTGCTATTTGAATAATTTCAAAAATCCTGAAGAACCTATTTTAATTCATCTTGATTCAGGTACTGGTGCCAAGCTTAAAAAAGATATGCAAATCCTGGTAGAGGATTTGAAACGAGAAGTACCCAAACTTTTTGAAAGTCCTGAATACCTGGCTCGCAAGAATGAAATTTCCGAAACCTATGAGAAAAAAACAGCCACTTTTTTTATGAATTTGGAAAAACAGGTTAAAGAGGCTGGCTTTGCCCTGGTAACTTTTCAGGGGCGCCAAGGTCAGCCCCCAGAGGTAATGCCTGTGGTGGATGGTGAGCCCACACCCATGCTTAAACTGGAACAAATGCTGGAAAAGGGACGTTTTCCCCAGGATGAATTTGAACGCATCAAGGCCAAACACGCTGAAATTAAGTTAGAGATTGATTCTATATTTTTGCAAATTCGTAGCTTGCAAAAGGAAATTCAGGATAAAAATCGCCAGGCTGATCGGCGCATGTTTGAAACCCTGGCCGAAGGACTCATGGCTCCTCTAAAAAAAGAATATAGCCAGGACAAGTTGCATCTCTATTTGCAGCACATGTTAGATGATATGATTGAAAATATTGCTATCTTTTTCCACCAGGATCAACCTCAGCCCATGGCCATGGGTGATCCTTTTGAGCACTATGTGGTCAACGTACTGGTGGACAATGCCGAGCAAGAAGGGCCGCCGGTCATTATTGAAGAATATCCCACCTATCGTAACCTCTTTGGCAGTATTGAACGCGTTGTTGATCGCAGTGGGGTCTGGCGTACAGATTTTTCACGAATTAAGGCCGGGTCCTTTGTGCGAGCCAATGGTGGTTATTTGGTCATCAATCTTTTGGATGCCATTATGGAGCCTGGAGTGTGGCCTTCTTTAAAACGGGCCCTGAAAAGCCGAAAGATGGAAATCCAGACCTATGACCCTTTTTATCTGTTCACCACCTCAGCCCTCAAGCCCGAACCCATTGAAATGGATGTCAAGGTTATCATTTTGGCGGATACGTATATGTATCATTTGTTGCAATTTTATGATGAAGATGTGCCCAAAATTTTCAAGGTTCGGGCTGATTTTGATTCAACCATGCCCAGAACTGAAGAAGCAGTGCTCCAATTCGCCCGTTTTGTTCGTGCTCAATGTCAGGAACACGAGCTCTTGCCTTTTGACCAAACAGCTATGGCCACTTTGGTTGAGGAGGCTGTCCGTATGGGTGGGCGCCAGGAAAAAATGGCCGCTACTTTTCCTCGTTTGGTGGATCTGCTCATGGAGGCCGAGTATTTTGCCCGACAGGCTGATCAGGAATTGGTGCGAGGTGAGGATGTACAGCAGGCCTTGGAAGCCCGTATTTATCGTTCCAGCCTCATTGAAGAAAAAATTCAAGATATGATTGATCGTGGTTCCATCATGATTGACACAGATGGGGCCAAGGTTGGCCAGATTAATGGCCTGGCAGTGTACTCTATGGGGGATATGATGTTTGGCAAACCCAGTCGCATTACCGCGAGTACTGCCATGGGTAAGGCTGGGATTATTAATATTGAACGCGAGGCAGATCTTTCAGGCAATACTCATAATAAGGGTGTGCTTATTTTAGGTGGATATTTGCGCCAAATGTTTGCCCAAAATAAGCCTTTGAGCATGAGTGCGTCCATTGCTTTTGAACAAAGCTACTCTGGTGTGGATGGTGATAGTGCTTCATCCACGGAAATGTACGCTCTTTTGTCCAGTTTGTCTGGCCAGCCCATCAAACAGGGGATTGCTGTAACCGGATCTGTGAATCAAAATGGTGAAGTACAGGCCATTGGTGGGGTTAATTACAAGATAGAGGGTTTTTTTGCCTGTTGCAAAGCCAAGGGTTTGACTGGAGCCCAAGGCGTGATCATCCCGAAAGCCAATATACCTGATTTGATGCTTAAGGCAGAAGTAGTCCAAGCTGTGCTTCAGGGACAATTTCATATCTGGGCTGTGGACAATATTGCTCAGGGTATTGAAATTTTAACTGGGAAAAAGGCTGGTCAGCAAAAAAAAGACGGCTCTTATCCCAAGACAAGTGTTTTTGGTATGGTGGATGAGCGTTTAAAAACTTTGGCTTTGGGGTTGGCTAGTTTTGGCAAGGATGACAAGAAAGACAGTTCCGTTTAAATAGTAGCTGGCTATGGGCGGCCCAAGAACAGTTTTTTAGAAACAAGAAAAATACCAGGATAATCATAACCACGGTGAGGGCAGGATTGGCTTGCCTGAAATTACTTGTATTATAAGGAGATTGGTAGTGAGCGATAAAATTCATGACTTGGTGATTGTGGGCGGTGGCCCGGCTGGTCTTTCAGCTGGAATTTATGCCATGCGTGCAGCATTGGATACAGTATTGGTTGAAAAAGGCGTGCCTGGTGGCCAAATCGCTCTGACCAAGGATGTGGAAAATTATCCTGGTATTGAAGAAATAGGTGGTTTTGAACTTTGTGAACGGTTTTTAAATCATGCCAAGCGTTATGATCTGGATATCCGTGAAGCCGAGGTGGTCAGTGTTGAGCCAGGTATGGACCATCACGAAGTTGTTCTGGGCAATGGTACTCGCCTGCATACTCATGCTGTAATTTTAGCAGCTGGAGGTTCAGCTCGTAAATTAGGTGCCACTGGCGAGCTGGAGCAGTATGGCAAGGGTGTTTCCTATTGCGCTACCTGCGATGGATTTTTCTTTCGAGGTAAGACCGTAGTAGTCGTTGGTGGTGGAGATACTGCTCTGGAAGATGCTTTGTATTTGTCTAAAATTTGCTCCAAGGTCTATCTGGTTCATCGTCGCGACGAGTTTCGGGGGAGCCGTATTTTGCAGCAACGAGTCTTTGCCGAGCCACGCATTACCTTGGTGCTCAGTTCTGTGGTGACAGAAATCCAGGCTGATGATGCCGGAGTGACTGGAGTTAAGGTCAAGCAGGTTCAGACCGGTGAACTGAGTCATATCTCAGCAGATGGAGTTTTTATTTTTGTGGGTTTTGTACCCAATAATGGGTTGGTACCGGCTGGGGTGAAGATGAATGCAGCAGGATATGTGATTACTGATGAAAAATGTGAGACCAATTTACTCGGTGTTTTTGCTGTGGGTGATTTGCGTCAAAAATTTGCTAATCAGATTGTTTTGGCGGCTGCTGATGGTTGTGTTGCTGCCTTGGCTGCAGCCCATTATGTACAAACGCGTAAAGACGAACATCAAAAAAAGGTTTGTTGTCCATCTTAAGGTCAAAGGGGCAGGAAAAATCCTGCCCCTTTGATAACATCTTTATAAGTCAAGGGTTTTTTTCCAGGCTGTAGCCAAGTCGTCCACAGGTATGCTGGCCAAGATTGTTTTTTTATCTCGTAATGTTAAAAGAGCATCATTTGTAGTTCGCCCCAAATAGCCGCAAAAGTCATCCTTAAAAAGAGTTTCAAAGGCAGGGATGTTATCTTCGGCCACTGTAACCACAAAACGGCTCGGAGATTCACTGTAGAGGGCTTGTTCCACAGAACAATCAAGACTGGGCACCGCCGAAACATCAATATCAGCTCCCAGTCGTCCAGCCAAAGCCATTTCAGCCAGGGCTACAGCAAGGCCACCATCAGAAATATCATGGGCTGCTGTGAGCAGGCCTGAAGTAATGGCCTGGTGCATGCGCTGATAGCGAATACGTGCTGAAACAGCATCGACCTGGGGTATATCACCGCATAAGCCGAGAGCTTCGGCGTATTCAGAACCGCCTGTTTCATTTTTGGTCAGGCCCAGAATATACACGCACTGACCTGGCTGTTTAAAATCAGTAGTCATGGTTTTATTGGCATCAGCAATAACACCCATAACTGTAAAGAGCACAGTAGGGGGGATGGATATTTTTGTGGTGCCACCAGTATAGTCATTTTTCATGGAATCTTTGCCAGACACACAGGGCACGCCATAAGCCAGACAATAATGAGCCAGGGCCTGGTTGGCCCGGACCAATTGGGCGAGCTTGTAATGCCCATCCGGAGTTTTTTCAGACTGGACCGGGTCGCACCAGCAAAAATTATCCACTCCAGCCATATACCCAATGTCTGCGCCAGTAGCCACAGCATTACGCACCCCTTCATCAATGGCATTGGCCATCATCCAATAAGTATCTACATCACTGAGTTTGGGGCAAATTCCAGCCGCAATAACCAAAGCACGATCACTGCCCAATTGGGGACGGATTACCGCTGCATCAGCTGGACCATCATCTTTGGCACCCACTAAGGGTTTAATAACACTACCGCCTTGCACCTCATGATCAAATTGACGAATAATATTTTCACGAGAACAAATATTTAACCGACCAAGCATGCTCAAAAGGAATTGGCCATGATCATGGATATGGGTATCTATGTCACAGCTGTCACAAAGATTGCGTGGCTGTTCCCAGATGGCTTGCAATTGCAGTTGGGGGACACCATTGTGGAGAAAATCCATCTCCAGATCTGCAACAATGGTCTCTTTATAACGCACATGAAAAAAACCAGAATCTGTAAATTGCCCCAAGTCCGAGGCTTCTACGTCCATTTCCTTGGCCAGGGCCATGAATTCTTCTTTTTTGGCAGGCGGTACGGCCAAGGTCATGCGTTCTTGAGCTTCGGAGATCAAAATTTCCCATGGTCGAAGGCTTGGATATTTGAGGGGAGCCAGGGCCAGGTCCAGATCACAACCTCCACAATCCTGAGCCATTTCACCCACAGAAGATGATAATCCACCAGCACCGTTATCAGTAATGGCGTTGTAGAGTCCCATATCCCTGGCCTGCATTAAAAAATCATACATTTTGCGCTGGGTAATGGGGTCACCAATTTGTACGGTGGTGGCTGGAGAGCCTTCGTGAAGTTCTTCAGAGGAAAAAGTTGCGCCATGAATGCCGTCTTTACCAATGCGGCCACCAAGCATGACAATGCGATCACCGGGCATGGCCTTTTTCGTATGGCTGGGGCGTCCGGCCACGATTTTGGGCATGGTCCCGATGGAGCCACAGAACACCAGGGGTTTGCCCAAGAAACGCTCATGAAAAACCAGGTCTCCACCAACCATGGCCACACCGGATTTGTTGCCTCCATGTTCTGTGCCTGCTCGGGCACCTTCAAAAATACGGCGAGGGTGGAGAAGTCTGGGAGGAAGTTCCTCACTATAAAAGGGAGAGGCCAGACATAAGGCGTTGGTGGCACATAACAAATTGGCTCCTAGCCCTGTGCCAATGGCATCACGATTAACACCGATAATACCGGTCATGGCTCCACCATAGGGATCCAGGGCCGAAGGGCTATTGTGGGTTTCCACCTTAATGCATATATTTAAGCTCTCACTAAAGGAAATGACTCCGGCATTATCCTTAAAGACTGAAAGACAAAAATCATCCGTGCCCATGCGTTGGCGCAAAACCTTGGTGCTTCCCTGAACAAAGGTTTTGTACAGGCTATTGATTTGGGTTTGGGTTCCATTTTCGCGGTTTTCATAGTTAATAAGGGAACTAAAAATTTTATGCTTGCAGTGCTCAGACCAGGTTTGAGCCAGACATTCCAATTCAGCGTCTGTAGAGGCATGGGGCAGGCCCAAAGCTTGACGGCGGGTCATAACTTCAGAACGGGCATAATAGTCACGAATAACCTGCATTTCTTCCAAATTAAGAGCCAAAACTCCGTCCTGGGATAATTGCATAAGCCCGGCATCATCCAAGATGGCCAGGTCGATAATGTCGATTTTTTTGGAAGTATCCCCAGTTACTTTGGCCATGGTCATGGGAAATCCCAAGTGAGCATCCCAGGTAGCTTTATCTTTAATTTGGATATGTTCTATGAGTTCATTGGCCAGAAGGTTTTGAGCAATGTGTTCTACTTGAGTCAGTAAAAGATTGCCTGAAAGAAGATACTGGGTTGAAGAATACACAGTCAGATTGGGGAGGTTTTCTTTAAGAACCATGCTCAGTGTTTCTGCTGCTGAACGCCCAGGATTATCTGTTACACCGGGGCGAAATCCCACATCAATAATCCAGTCAAAATCTACGGCCAAGGGGCTGGTTTGGGCAATATGTAGAATAGGGTCATGTAGGGCAGCTTTATGGATAGCCTGCTCAATGTGCGCTAAATCCAGACCTTCAATGGTGTAGGCCCGAATACAGCGTACTTGTTGCACAGTTAGACCCAGTTCCTCTTGAATTCTACGGGCTATTTTTTGGCCTTGGACGTCAATAATTTCTTGGCGCAAAGCTACTTCAACTCGAATCGCCATGCATGTCTCCTCATACTATATCAACGAATTGTTTTTATGTTTGTAAATGTACAATGGCAAAACCACCCTGGGCTTTGGCTTTGTAATTAGCTTTGTCACAACGTCTTAGCAGAGATTGAGCAGTATCTTCAGGCTCCAGCACACTGGCACCAATACTCAGACTGAGCTCGTTATTGTATTGTCGACGAAATTCTGTTTGTAAGCGCTGTGCGATATTATACAGTTTTTCCTCATTGGTATCACCAATAATGATCACAAACTCATCGCCACCAAAGCGGTACGGATAATCTTGTCCGGCACGTAACATGTTGCGCATGATTTGGCCTAGATCGCGTAATGCTTGATCGCCAATATGATGTCCATGGGTGTCATTAAAGTTTTTAAATTTATCAATATCAAAAAATATCATGCCCATGGGATAGCCTGTGCGGCGTGAGCGCAATATCTCTCGTTCAAGCATAGGCTCGAGATGATGACGGTTTAAAACTTGGGTTAAAGCATCAAATAAGGCCTGTTCTTTAATTTTATGTTCCAGACGTCTGATTTTGGATATATTTCTGCCCACAACTAATCCATAATCATTGCCATGGGAAAATTTTGAAAAAATAAGCTCTAAAATAAGCTGGTCACCATCTAAATCTAGATAGGTCTCAACAGCCATTGTACTTTGGGTCAAATGCTCCATATCCCATGGTTCAGCATAGGCTCTCAAGGGGCGAGCGATATGAAATAAATTTTTTCCCTGTAAAAAAGGAGCATGTTTGCCTGAGGCAAAAGTAATAATCCCTGATTTATCAACAGTGAATGCCAAATCCTGCATGGTAGCCAGAAGCTGGGTTAAAAAATCTCTTTGTTTTAAGGCTTCAAGTTCAAGTATGCGTATTTCTGAAAGATCCTGGACCAGGATTAAAATAGCTCTGCCTTGACCGGTTTCAACCTTATAACTGGACAAGGTAAAACATTGACTAGAATTTGTATCAGGCTGGACTCCCAAAGGACAATAGACCATGCAATGGCTACTTTGGTCTGCAGTATATAAAAAATGTAACCAGCCTGTTCTTGAGACATCTAGTCCATTATGATTTAGAGTTTTTTCAAAATGAGTGCCTGGAGAAATTTCTATGCAGATATGCCGGGAAAAAAGATCATTAGTTTGAGTGATTATCCCTTGGGCATCAAGAAGAGCTATACCAATAGGTAAAATATCCAGTAGGCCTGCTTTTTGTTCCAATTTCCCAATAGTTTGTACATATTGTCTATAACTCTTGGCTAACAGACGAGAGTACATATTGACTTCTGCGGTATCATAGGTGTGGCTGTACGCCTTGAGCACGTGAATATTGCCCAAGTAGTCATCTTCAACCTTAAGGGGATAAGATGTTTGCAGAGATGACCCAAGACAAAATTTTTGTGCTTGTGCTGATGAGCTGATTTGGCCTTCTTGGATAATAAAGTATTGATAGCTTTCCAGACTTGGAGAATAGAGTTCAATTTCCGCCTCGATAATACTCCAATTCCAACGAAGGTGTTTGGCTATGCAGGATGCAACTGACCAAAGTCCGCCGGTAAGCCCTTCTATTTCTTTGCTTTGGTAGTAGAAGTTTTGGATCGCATGTAAAGAAAGGGAATAAAAGCGGTCTTTTTGAGGTAGTTCAACAATATTCATTGTGGTGCATAGGCTTTCAAAAAGAGTAGCGCATTGCTGACGTAAAGAATCCAGATTGTGATCTGGCAAAGCACCTATTTTAGACAACAAAAAACCAAGCTCGTTTAGGGAGTCAGGCTCAGAGTTAAGACAAAATTCTACTTCTGCCCAGCGCGTACCCAAGATAACTGCCTGGTTTAAAGAGGGATGATCTTGTACATGTTCACAGTCATGATGAGTCGCGATGGCCTTGATCATAGGCTGTGGGAGATTCCATTCTGTAAGAATTTCTGCAGTTAACTCCGCATGATTAATCGGTGCATGGTTATGCCATGTTGTGTAGGTTAGCCCATGATGAGCGGGTGGCTTTGTTGTCAGAGAAAGAAAATATTCGGGAAATGTCGCTGCACAAATAAAGAGGGAGAGATCCTTGAGCAGAGTGCATAAGTAGGCTGTATTTTTTTCTTCGGGAGCAATGTGTTGGGCGACAAGCTCAGCCCCAAGGGCAGACCAGATAATCACACGCCAGTTGGCAAAAACATCAAAGCCTTTTTGTTGTAGTAGGTTGTTAAGGCTCGTATGAAAGGAAAAGGAAAGGGCCAGGCGTAAGATTTCATTGATGCCCAGAATAAAAATAGCTCGTGAGAGATCAATAATTTTACCTGCTTGTCCATAGTGTGGAGAATTGGCTAAAGCAAGCACATTGGCACTTAATGCTGGATCAAGTTTTAAAATTTTAGAAATAACTTTGGAGTCTGGATCTGTTTTGGTTGCTTCTTGCAGCAGTTCAAGAGTTGCTGGCGAAAAAGTAGCCTGCAGACTTGAACGCAAGGTTATTTGGATATCTTGGAGAGCCATTGAATCTTGCGGCATAATTATTTTTCCCGAGTGAGCACAAAATCAATAATAGAATTCAACAGATTTTTCTCCTGACTCATGGGGAATGAGTCCAAAGCCTGTTTGGCCAGATTCAGATATGCCTTGGCTTCATTTCGTGTTTGTTGTGCGTATCCTCCCGTGCTAATGAGAGCAATAATTTCTTCTTGTCTTGTGCCAGATATAGGGGGTTGTGATAATTCTGCAATTAACGCTGCACGTTGTTTTTGTTCTAATGATTCCAGATAGAGTAGTAATGGTAACGTGTATTTTCCCTCACGTAAATCCCCCCCCAGAGGTTTTCCTGAAGTGGCTGAGGAAGAAGTATAATCCAGGGCATCATCCACAAGCTGAAAGGCAATGCCAAGGTTGAGGCCAAAGATGCGGGCAGCTTCTCTGGCTTTTGGGGATCCTTGAGCAGCAATGACCCCGGATTCACAAGCAGATTGAATAAGGTAGGCAGTTTTTCCAGTAATTATTTCTATATACTCTGCCTTGCTCATGGCTGCATTGCCCAGGGCTGCAATTTCCATGATTTCACCGGTAGCAGTCTGCATTATGGCTTTGGAAAAACAGGTGATCAGGTCAGGATTTCCTGTACGAGCAACAATTTCATTGGCCAGGGCCAAGAGTACGTCACCAGCCAAGATTGTAGGTGCAAGCCCAAAAATTGTATGTGCAGCAGGTTTGCCCCGTCGTAATTCAGCATTGTCTATAATATCATCATGCATCAATGTCGCAGAATGCAGAAATTCAAGGGCGCTAGCTAGAGTATGTAAATTGTCACCACGCCAATGAAAAGCACGGGCAAATAAAATTGTCAGCATGGGCCGCAGGCGTTTCCCACCACCTTGCATAACATGTTCAGCAACAGGGCGGATAATAGGTGCCAGCTGAGTGATTTCTGCATCAATGGCTGCATCAATGACAGGCAGTTCCTTGGAAAAGGCAACTTTAAGTTGAACAAGACCGTGATTCATGCGTGTTTCCAAAAAGTTTGCAAAGTGTTGAGAGCGTTCATTCCTTTTGTACCCATATCCAAGCTTAAATCATTTACATAGGCTTTGATATGTTGTTTTAGAACTATTGCATCAAGTTCACGAGCCAGTCCAGATACCAAAGGCATAATTCTTTCTGGCTGTGCTTGGGCTACTTGTATGCTGTCCTGGATGGTTTTTTCCACCAGAGCGCGTGTTTTAGAGCCATACGCTTTGGGAATGACAATACAGCCAAGGGGTAAAGGTAAATTTTGGGTCTGTTCCTGCCACCATTTTCCCAGATCAAGATGGAGGTTTAGGTCGTATTGTTCGTAAATCAAAGCTGTCTCATGAATAAGGAGACCCGCATCCACAGTGCCTTTTTGCACAGCATGAACAATGGCATGGAAAACCATGGGTACAGGGGTAAATCCTTGGGGCATGGCCCTTTGAAGCAGGAGCATGGCAGTGGTGTCCAAACCAGGTACAGCAATGGTCTGAACGGGTTTGTCGTTGTTACGACGGACAACGACTTTTGGGCCGTGCTTAAGGCCAAAGGCGCCTCCACAAGAAAGGATGTCATGACTGCCTTGCAGGCATAGAGCCGTGGCAGCACTAACTTTGGTTACGGCCCAGGAGTTGGCCTTGGCTCCTTGGTTGAGTTCCTGGACATCGTGCCAAATGAAACGGCAATTATGGCCGGGAAGTGGAGCGAGTCCCAAGATCCAGGCTGCAAAAATAAATGTATCATTAGGGCATGGTGAAATGGCAATAGATAATGATTTCATAGTCATGATGCTATTAAAGTAGGTAATATTTTGCTCAAAGCAGTAAGAGCTTGGCGAATTTTCCATTGGCTTTTATCTTGTATGCCCACAATATTTGAGACTGTTCTGACTTCCAGAAATGGGATATTATATTTGTGTGCTGCCAAGGCCAAAGCAAAGCCTTCCATATTTTCTGTTGCAGCCATGTATTGAAAGTTGAGTATGTCTGCTCGCTTACGGTCTCCACTAACTCCTGAGACAGTTATGCTGTGTCCCACGGGCCAACTTTGTGGCAGATTTAGGCCCATATTTTTAGCAGCACTATATGGTGTTAAATTGAGACGATGAGGAGGCGTCAGGGACAAATCTGGTAACATCTGATGAGCAAAGGGCATTTCTTGTTCGTCTGAAGAGCAGCGAATGCCATACTCAGGAAAAATTTCAGCATCTGCAATACATGTACTGAGCATGGGAATATTTTTGCTATCATATGTTCCGCAAATACCCAAATTGATGATCCCTGTAGTGTGTGGGTACTGTTCTAAAAGTATTCCGATATGTAGTGCCGCAGCTATGGGGCCAATACCAACAACACAGGCCAGCAGATCTTGGCTTTTAAACCTCATAGGCGCAGGCCAGGCCTTGGGAGGGGCACTTATCCCATCAAGAGCACTCAGGCATTCACGTTGTGTGGCGCAGGCTAAGATGATCATTGATATGTAGTCGGGTCCTTATAACCGCCAATAAATAGCGTGGTTAGCAAACATGCTTTTTTTAAATAGCCCTTTGATATCTATGATGATTGGTTTTCTTGTCGAACGGAACATGGACAACAGATGGCTAAGATCCAGTGCTTGGAACTGGGCATGGGTGACTGCAATGATGAGGGCATCAAGCTCTTGTAGGGCATGCAAGGGGAGTAGCTCCACTTGACATAATTTCTGGGCGTCCTTGGGATTGGCCAGGGGATCGTGAATCAATACCTGAACCTGGTATTCTTGCAACTCATGGATAATGTCCTGGACGCGACTATTACGCAGATCAGGGACATTTTCTTTGAAAGTCAGGCCCAAGAGTCCCACCCGTGCTTCCTTGATGGGACAACCATTTTTGACCATGGTCTTAATGGTTTTTTCGACTATGAACTTGCCCACCCCATCGTTGATACGTCGGCCAGCCAAAATAACCTGGGGATGATAGTCTAAGGACTCTGCTTTATAGGTGAGGTAGTAAGGGTCAACGCCAATACAATGTCCACCCACAAGACCAGGTCGAAAAGGTAGAAAATTCCATTTGGTACCCGCAGCCTCCAAAACTTCCAGGGTATCAATATGCATACGATCAAAAATTAAAGCTAACTCGTTCATTAAAGCAATATTGAGGTCGCGTTGAGTATTTTCAATCACCTTGGCAGCTTCAGCAACCTTGATACTTGAGGCCCGATGTACTCCAGCTGGAACAATGGTTGAGTACAATTGTTCCAGAACATCGGCTGTGGGTTGATCCTGACCTGCGACAACTTTGGTAATTGTTTCCAGGGTATGAATTCGATCCCCAGGATTGATACGCTCTGGAGAATAGCCAACTGTGAACTCTGCCCCACATTTAAGCCCAGATTGTTTCTCTAAAATAGGAATGCAAATTTCTTCCGTGAGCCCAGGATAAACTGTTGACTCATAGACTACAATTGTCCCTTGTGACAGATTTTTCCCTACAATTTGTGATGCACTGACAATAGGTCTGAGGTCTGGTTTTCTGTTCCCATCAATGGGTGTGGGTACAGCAACAACAATGATTCCAGCTTCTGAGAGTAAAGATGGGTTATCAGTATAGTGAACTTGTGTGTTTTTTAAACAGGATGCATTCACTTCATTTGTCGTATCCACACCGTGTTGCAGTTCTTGGATTCGAGTAGAAGAGATGTCAAAGCCTATAACAGTAAATTTTTTACCAAGGGCAACAGCTAGAGGTAGCCCCACATACCCCAAGCCGACTACAGCCACTTTTTTGTTTCCAGATACAATATCTATAAAGCTGACCATAAAATAGTCCTTAGGATAATTCTTTTGCAGGCCAATGGTTAACCTGCTTTTTGTGCAATATGAATGTAGACAATGCCCGAGGATAAGGGTTGGTATAAAACCTTGGAAAAACCAGCATCCAGGAGTTCCTGGGCTAACGTTCGGGCTTGGGGAAAAGCAGTGATGGTATCGGCGAGATATTGGTAAGCTTCAGGGTCTTTTGAAAAAAAGACGCCAACCTTGGGTAAGATCCAATGCAGATAGAAATTATATAGTCCCTTCCAAATCTGGGTTTGTCCGGTACCAAACTCCAGAATACACAGGCGTCCACCTGGCGCAAGAACTCGTAAAATTTCCTTGTACGCATCTGTCCGGGGCAAGATGTTGCGAATTCCAAAAGCAATGGTCACTGTATCCACGCAATGATCTGGCAGAGGTAAAAAACGTCCATCACCTTGAATGGGCATGATATTGTGCGCGTTGTGAATTTTTTGTTGGCCTTTGTGAAGCATGGACCGAGAAAAATCCACAGCAAATATCTGCTTGGCACTCTTTTGATGGGCAATGGCCAAGCTGACATCCAAAGTACCTGCAGCAAGATCCAAGATATTACCTGTGGACCCGAAGCGTATGGTTGCAACCAGTCTTTTCCGCCAATACAGGTCTTGTCCCATGCTCAGGAAGTGATTTAGAAAATCATACCATCCAGCAATATTGTCAAAAAGAGTGGAAACTTTTTTACTATGGGCTTCAGGATTCAAGGGCAGAGTCCTGGTTATCAGCAGTGATTGTTCTGTTTTTCGTTACTGTGCGATAGACATCATCATAAATGGGTTCAAAAAATTCAGCAAAATTTGCCGGAGAGATACGGCCAATTTCAATGAATTTGACAATGATTTCTTTGGTTACTTGTAGGGCCTGCTTTTGAATTTGGTCCATGGCCATCTCACTTTGGTTAGATTACAGAAAAAACCGCCCGGGGGATGGTCTTGACCTGCTTTGGGGAACCGGGCGGTAAAAATGAAAGAAAAACCCTGAAGCCCTCCCTTCCTTTTGTTCGTAATTTTACCATAACTCCCTTGTGGAGTCGAGAGCGTTACTCCGTGTTTCCCTAGGCTTCTTCGGACATGTTCTGGACAAGATTTTCTATTTCTTCCCGGATAATTTTTGCTGCATTAGCAGGGATTTGAGTCTGGATATAGTTGTGGAGTTCTTCTTTGAGTGCGGTCATATGCTCAGTAAAAAGAGTTGATGAAACCAGACCAGACATTTCTTCACGCACAAGATGGAGTTCTTCTTTGAGCTTGAGTATTTCCTGCAGCTGCGTTTCATTTTTTTCTTGTAACACTGTTCGGGCAGCCTCTTGCTGCTCAAGGGTGTTACGTAACGTCTCTAACTCTGTTTCCAGGGCTTGCACTTGAGTCCCAAGATCCTTGGTCTTTGTCTGGGTATCTGAAAGGTCGGTTATTACGGTTTGCAGGGAATGTACCGACTGAGTAAGGTCTGACATGCTTGAGGCACTTGGGATATCCAGAAGTTTTTGATCAATACTTGTTACAAGCTCATCTCGGATTTGTTCCTGCTTTTCTACCATGAGGCCATGAAATCTTTCTTCCACATCATTTAAGATTTCATTGTGGAAAGATTGGGCAAAAGGGATGTGCTCTGTAGTTTGCGGCAAGGCACTCAGGATTTGGTTGGTATTAATCTCCACCACAGGATCTGGTTTGTTTTCCAAGGTTAAGAGCCTTTCTTGTGCATTGCCAACTTGCTGCAACAAGTCTTCTATAACTTCTCTGGGTGGAAGAGCGTGGAGTTTTCCATCCAACTCGTTTAGGATTGCACTGCGCAGAGTTTGGACAAAAGGAAGCTGGTCCGGGTTTTGAGGTATGGCTGCCAAAAACTGCTCTGTCGTCACCTCCACCACAGGCGCGGGGGTATTTTCTAAAGCATGAACACGTTTTTGGGTGGTCTCCAACATTTGACTCAGGCTTTCTACATCTTTTTTGTCTGGCAAAGCTTCCAGGCGAAATTCCAGTTCTTTAAGAAGCTGCTCACGTACTTCCTGCGTTTCATGGGTTTGTTTTGGTTCTGCAACGGGGCTTTCTTGGCCTTGAGCCATAACTCCGTCTTGTATTTTTTGGTTTTCTTGTTCAGCTATGTTTTGCGGGTAAACCTGATTGGTAACCGGGGAGGTTGTTACTTGTAAATCAGCTTCTTGAGCGGGGATGGTTGTAGCTTCAGAGAGTACATCAAGGCTGTGGGACAGCAAATCATCTTCTGGCTCGGATAGTAGAGGGCCAGCCATGTCATTTTTTTGTGTAATGACATCTTGCTTTGAACTATTGGTTATGGGGGAAGTATTATCTTCCAAAAGTAGATCTAAGGCTGAGGACGAATCGAGAGGTACATCCGCATCTGATTGGAGGGCATGAAAAACATCATCCAGATCCAAATCATCAGTTAAAATTTCTTCTTCCAAATCCACCCAGGTGGGACTCGTTGTTTGTTCTATTGTGGGGGTGCCAGAGGTGGGAGTCCGAGGGGAGACCGGGGTTGTTGTGGAAGTGGTATGTTGAAATAAAATTTCATCAAGTTCAAGCTCAAGGTCCAGACTTTTGGCACCAACAGGTTTGTCCTTGGGAAAATCATCTGATTTAGGGTCAAGGGCGATGCCTTCCTCGACAACTTCCGTAAGCTCAATAATATCTTCTAATGGTGCCTTGGGTGTGGTCATAAGAAAATCCTTGTTTACCATGTAGAGTTTGAAAAACTTATCATAATCAGTCTATCGTTATTGCCTCATGCCAGGCTAGCTGATTTTGTATCAAAAAAAAAGCCCCCACCCACGAGCTTGGTGAGAGGGGGCGTACCAAAGGCCGGCCTTTGCTTGTGCTTAGAAAACTAGGTTAAATACGTTATTTGGTATGGCACTTACCACAGGCAGTAGGACCAAAAGGCTTTTCTTCTTTTTTCAGCTTCTTGTGACACTCAATGCATTGGTCATGAAAAGCATTTTCTACCAACTTGATGTCCTTGGCATTTTCTTTATCTCTGAATTCCAGAGAGTCGTGGCAGCCAGAAGAAGTACATAGGACGTAGGCATTGCCATCAAGTTCCATGTGGTGACAATGCTGGCATTCTACAGATTCGTGTTTGGAGTGAGCAAAAGGCACTGCCTTTTGTAGCTTTCCGGGCTGGTCACCCTTAGGTTTTACTTTCATGCCCTCAGGTGCGGTAATGATCAGATCGTCTCCAGGTGCATCAACAGCATAAAGCATTGAAGCAACCCCAAAGGAGAGGACCACCGCGCAGATTAGGCTGATCAACATTGATTTCTTCATCCTCTTTCTACCTCCAGAAAGAAAAAGTTACAAAAAGCACAAGCTGGTCATATATACTAACGGTTTTGGTCATCAGTCAAGAATACCGGTCAAATCTTCTAAAATTTTTATTTAAAATTGTACCTTGCGTGCAGCGTCTAGGGTTTTGTCAAAGTCATCATCAGTGTGAGCAAAGGATGTAAAGGCGCATTCAAAACCGGATGGTGCAAGATAAATGCCTTGCTTGCGCATTTGTTGATAAAAAGAAACGAAGAGGTCAGAATTCGCAGTCTGGGCTGAAGAAAAGTCAACCACAGGTTGGTCAGTGAAAAACAGTGTAAATAAAGACGCAATGTGATTCCGCTGAACAGGAACACCCTTGCTGCGCAAAATTTTCTCAAGTTCTTCTGAAAAGCTACTGGTGCGTTGGGCCAGGTCATTGTAATCTAGCTGGGCCAATTCTTGTAAAGTGGCCAGGCCAGCAGCCATAGCTAGTGGGTTACCTGACAATGTGCCTGCTTGATAGACTGTGCCGCTGGGTGCGATATGGCTCATGATTTCTTTTTTCCCGCCATAGGCTCCCACAGGAAGTCCACCGCCAATAATTTTACCTAAACAGGTGAGATCTGGTGTAATGCCAAAGATTTTTTGGGCTCCACCAAAGCTTACCCGAAATCCGGTAATAACTTCATCAAAAATAAGCAGAGCACCATAGTTATGTGTTAACTCCCGTAAGCCCTCCAGAAATCCGGGTTGAGGCAGAACCAGACCCATGTTGCCTGCTACTGGCTCCACAATAACTGCCGCAATATCACTACCTTTTGCTTCAAAAAGAGCACGTACTGTATCAAGATCATTATAATTAGCGAGCAAGGTGTGTTTGACCACGTCCTGGGGGACACCGGGTGTGCCGGGGATAGATTGAGTGGCCACTCCTGATCCCGCACTGGCTAAAAAAGCATCAGCATGGCCATGATATCCACCATGAAATTTTATCACACCATTGCGTTTGGTATATCCCCTGGCCAAACGTAAGGCACTCATGGTCGCTTCAGTTCCAGAACTGACCATGCGAACCATTTCTATTCCAGGTACAGCCTGGACTACAGCCTCGGCCAGCTCCACCTCTAATCGACTTGGAGCACCAAAACTTGTGCCCTTGGCAGCAGCTATAGCTATGGCTTGGGCAACTTTTGGATGGTTGTGCCCCAACAACATGGGGCCCCAGGACATGACATAATCAATAAGAGTTTGCCCATCTTCAGTTGTGAGTGTGCTGCCAGCTGCTGAAGCGATAAACAGGGGATCACAGTGGACACTTTTGCATGCACGTACAGGGCTATTCACCCCACCAGGTATCAGAGTACTGGCTTTATGAAAGAGTTCTTGGGATATGCTCATGGATACTCCTAAAAAAATTGCATAGATGTTTTTTTAAGTTCTTTGACGCTGAATAAAATTTCATATTGGGTGACACCAGTTTGGGCGCAGAGTTCTTGGACAACATTTAGACAGTCATCCTGGTTTTTACCATGGATCATGGTGTACAGGTTGTAGGGCCAGTCCAGGCAGTTGGGGCGCTGGTAGCAGTGAGATATTTCTCGACGTGCAGCCATAGCCTGGCCAACCACATCAATGTCAAATCCATCTTCAACATACCAGGCCACCATGGCATTAAATTTATATCCTGCCTGCTGATGACGCAGCGTGGCACCAAAACGGCGAATCTGTCCCCCTTCTTTAAGGCGACTTAAGAGCTCCAAGACAACTTCTTCGCTGGTGCCAACCTCATTGGCAATATCTGCATATGGAGTAGCACTGTCTGGCAACGTCGCCTGGACAATGCGTAAAATTTGCTTTTCAGTCGGAGTGAATTCCACGTGATATCCTTCTTTTGGCTAGAAAATTGGCATAAATGACTCTTTTAATCCTATACTTTTCAGCACATACTGGCAACAGCGGGCTTTACAGAACAAATTTCTTTTTTGATACTTTCAGTTTCAAAACTTTTGCAGGGAGGCATGTGTGAATATCGCAGTATTGGGTGGCGGAAGTTGGGGGACGGCTTTGGCCAATATGTTGGCAGATAAAGCCAAGGTTAAGCTCTGGGTGCGTCGAGCAGAGGTAGCCCAAGAAATAAATGTCCAGCATAGTAATAACCGTTATCTTCCTGGGCATGTTCTCCATCAGGCTTTGGTGGCAAGTACTCAGGCTCAGGTAGTGTTACAGAATACAGATTGTGTTTTGTTGGCCGTTCCGTGCCAGCAACTTGGCTCATGCTTACGCGAGTTGCGCAGGTATTTTCCTCCTTCCATTCCTGTGGTTTGTGCCAGCAAAGGGGTAGAGCAGGAAACCTTTAGGACCATGAGCCAGGTGGTTAATGAAGAATTGGCCGGGTTAAGCCCAGGGTATGCCATGTTATCCGGGCCATCTTTTGCTGCGGAAGTTGCTGCAAAAATGCCAACAGCAGTAACTTTGGGCTGTGCTGATGCTCAAGTTGCTGCTTTTATACAAAATCTTTTTTCCAGTGAATCCTTTAGAGTATATGTTAATCCGGATGTTCTTGGGGTGGAACTAGGAGGGGCTGTGAAAAATATCATGGCCATTGCCTCTGGTATTTCCGATGGTTTGGGCTTTGGGGAAAATGCGCGAGCTGGGCTCATCACTCGAGGCCTGGCAGAAATGTCTCGTCTTGGTGTGGCTCTTGGTGCTCAGCCAGCGACATTTATGGGTCTGTCCGGCCTTGGTGATTTGGTTTTAACCTGTACTGGCGATCAAAGCCGTAATCGCCAGGTGGGCTTGGGTGTTGGTCGAGGGAAGACCTTGGCCCAGATTCAGTCAGCGATGCATAATGTGGCTGAAGGCGTGCATACCACCCGGGCAGTCCATGCTTTGGGGCGCTTTCGAGATATTGATTTACCCATAACTGACCAAGTGCACGCCATGCTTTTTGAAGATAAAAATCCCCAAGAGGCTGTGCACGAGCTTATGACGCGGCCCTTGCGCTGGGAGCAAGGGTATTAGGAGAGAAAACTCACCCAGAGTGTTCTTGTTCTTGGTCCATCAAATTCGCCCAAAAAGATTCTTTGCCAGGTGCCCAATTGCAATTGTCCATGCTTTACAATGACCAGGACCGAAGAACCCAGCAAAGAGGCCTTGATATGTGCATCCGAGTTTCCTTCGACATGGTGGAAGTAGGCAGAGTTGGGCACCATGATTTGCAAATGGGCCAAAATGTCGTGACAGACATCAGGGTCAGCTCCCTCATTAATGGTCAGCCCAGCAGTTGTGTGGGGGCAATAGATCAGCACTGCTCCTGATTGGATATTATTTGAGTGGATGAGTTTGACTATTTGTCCGGTGATATCAAACAAGACTTCAGGACCTGTAGTGGTGACTTTGATGGTATACATGTCTTAGCCCTCATATTCTAAAGTCAGGATATTGCCACAATCGTTATAGGTTATTTTTCTGGCCAAAAGACGAAAGATTTCCTGGCCACGACCACTTTCTGCTTCGACCCTACTTTTGAAATCCAGATGTTTTTTCCAGTCAAATCCCGGCCCCTGGTCTTCAATTTGTAAAATAATTGTGTCTTCTTCGCCACATACATGAAAAAAAACTTTTTTCTCAGATTGAAACCTGTTGCCGTGGACCATGGCATTGTTCAATGCTTCTCGGGCCAGGAGAGCTACATGAAAAAAGGTATGCTGTTGATTGGTTGTTTTTAAAAATTGCTTAAGCTGCTCGATACATTTGTCTACATTGGTCAGCTCTGTGGTCATTGTTACTGAAAAACTACAAGTATCCTGGGTAACCTGAAACATGGTCAGATCTCAATACCCATCAAAATGGTATCATCTTCTGGGGTATGGTCGGACTTGGTTATAGCAGCCTGAATGGTTTTTATGGCCTGATCGAGGGGGAGTGCTTTTGACTGCCGACAAAGATCAACGAGTGTGGCCAAACCTTTTTCACGATGCATAGCCTGGTTTCCAAATCCTTCGATCAACCCATCTGTGTACATGAATAGCCGGTCTTGGAGGGATACAGGAATAGTAACAGATTCACAGGTAACATTGTCAAAAACGCCAAGAATATCGCCAACACAGTGTAGAACTTCAACTTCACCCGAATTTTTGATCAAAATGGGCGCAGGATGACCAGCATTGGTGTAAATGAGCTGGCCTTGTTTTCGGTTCAGGCGAGCAAAGCCCATGGTGATATGTGTTCCGTTACCAAGAATTCGACATAAGACACTGTTGATCATGCGTAGGCTTTCTTCAGGAGAGGTGACCAAATTGCAATTTTGGCTTAATAAGGCTTTAAGAGCCGAAGTAATGTATGAGGTGCCCAGGTCGTGACCACTGACATCAGCCACAATATAGTCATATATAGTACCACCTACTGGGAGAACTTCATAAAAATCACCACCCGCTTCATGCATGGGTTCAAAATGTACAAAAAATCCAGCTTCAGGCAATTCCTCGGGAGTAACCAAGAAAGATTGTTGTGCGTTTTGTACTTGGGCGAGGCGCTGGGCTTGGGTTTCAATCAAGGCTTGGTATGCAAAACGAAGTTTGAGATGGACTTTGACTCTGGCCAGCACTTCTGCTTTTTCAAAGGGCTTGGAAATAAAGTCCACCCCGCCCGCTTCAAGGCCTTGAACCTTGCTGGCAGTATCGGTGAGAGCGGAGATAAAAATAACCGGGATATCAGCAGTGCTAGGGTTTTTCTTGAGTTCTTTGCAGGTGGAGTATCCATCCTCCTTGGGCATCATGACATCAAGAAGAATGAGATCTGGCATATGTTTTTTAGCCAAATCCCTGGCCACGGCACCACTGGTTGCAGAGATGGCTTGGTAGCCATTTTGTTTCAGGACGATATCTAACAGACGGATATTTAAAGGTTCATCGTCAACAATTAATATAGAGGGAGTAGTATCTCGCATGGGCTACCCTTTTAAAAAATGTCAAACAAAGTAGTGTAGAAAACGTATCTTATGGGTAACACATTTAATTATCAAATACTTCAGTGTAAAATTTTTCAAAATTAAGGAGATAGTGTAAAGTAGCCCTGAGGTGCAAACAGATTCATGGTTAACATACTTATTTGTTGTTTGTTTTTTAATGGGAATGAGCCCGATTTTATCTGGATGGAAAATTTCAAAAAATATGCCTCTTATGTTGACAAGTTTTGTTTCTGAAAGTTATAAGCATTTTTTCATTTAGGCGTGTAGCTCAGTGGGAGAGCACTTGCTTGACGTGCAAGGGGTCAGGAGTTCAACCCTCCTCGCGCCTACCAAAAGGAACTCATAGGGAGGCATGGCCTCCCTATCGTGTTTGTGAGGCAAGGAGTATGGCGCAGGTTCAAGGACAAGGAATAGATATTTTGGCCGGGCAAAATTGTGCGGATGTATTGCGTGGCGTTCTTTCGGGCAAAAAAATGAAATCCGTAGTCGCTTGTCTTTGTGACGGGGAGCTACGTGATTTGTCTTATGTATTACCAGATACAATCGCTACTCTTGAACCAGTATATCTTGATTCCCCGGCTGGCTTGACCGTCTTACGGCATAGTGCGGCCCATGTTATGGCTGAAGCTGTTAAAGAACTTTTTCCTACAGCGAAAGTGACCATTGGACCAGATATCGAAAATGGTTTTTACTACGACTTCGATTTTGAACGTCCGTTTACTCCAGATGACCTGGAACGTATTGAGGCGCGTATGGCCCAATCCATTGCCGCCAATCAGAAGTTTGAGCGAGAAGAAATGAGTGCTGATCAGGCCAGGGCACTTTTTGCTTCTTTAGGCGAAACTTATAAGTCAGAAATTATTGACGATCTTGGCGTGGACCAGGTCTCAGTATATCGCCACGGAAATTTTGTAGATCTGTGCCGTGGCCCTCATTTGCCGTCCACGGGATTTTTGCAAGCTGTCAAGCTAACAGCTGTAGCGGGAGCATATTGGCGCGGAGATTCCAATCGTCCCATGCTCCAACGTATCTATGGAACTGCTTTTGCGACTCCCAAAGAGCTTAAGGCTCACCTCGCCATGCTGGAAGAAGCCAAAAAACGTGATCACCGCAAGCTTGGCCCGCAGCTTGACTTGTTCAGTTTTCATGAAAGCGGTGGTGCAGGCATGGCCTATTGGCATCCCAAGGGTGCCCTTATTCGAACGATTTTGGAAGATTTTGTTACCAAGGAAATGGTTCGACGTGGATACGGTATTGTTCGGACGCCTCAGATTTTAAAACGCGATTTGTGGGAAATATCGGGACATTATTCCAACTACCGCGAGAACATGTATTTTACAGAAATTGATGGCTCTCCCTATGGGGTCAAGCCCATGAACTGTGTTGCGCACATGCTTATTTATAATACCACGCAGCACAGTTACCGCGATCTCCCAGTGCGTCTTTTTGAATTTGGAGTCGTCCACCGTCACGAGCTGTCTGGAGTTTTGCACGGTCTTTTACGAGTGCGGCAGTTTACCCAGGATGATGCCCATATTATTTGTCGCCCAGATCAACTCCAAGAAGAAATAAAAGGTGTCATGGCCTGGATTCAAGATCTCATGGGAGTTTTTGAGTTTGCCTATACCATGGAGATCAGTACTCGCCCAGAAAAATCCATTGGCTCGGATGAAGATTGGGATCGAGCGACCCAGGCTTTGATGGATGCCATGAATGAAATGGAATTGCCTTATACCATTAATGAGGGCGATGGTGCATTTTATGGGCCCAAAATTGATGTTAAATTGCGGGATTGCCTGGGGCGTATGTGGCAATGTTCCACTATTCAGGTAGATTTTACCTTGCCGGATCGTTTTGACTTGTTATACGTGGGCGAAGACGGGCAGCGTCATCGTCCTGTTATGGTCCATAGGGCAATTATGGGTTCAGTGGAGCGTTTCATCGGTATCCTCACCGAACATTTTGCCGGGGCATTTCCAACTTGGCTGGCTCCTGTCCAGGCTCGTATTTTGACCGTAACAGATAGGCATAATGATTTTGCCAAGCAATGTCAGGAAGCTTTGCAGCACGCAGGTATTCGAGTTGAACTTGATTTGCGCAATGAAAAACTTGGATACAAGGTGCGTGAAGGCCAGATGGAGAAAATTCCCTATACACTGGTTATCGGTGATCAGGAAGTGGAACAAAAGTGCATGAATGTGCGTGCCTTGGGCGGCAATAATCTAGGCGCCATGTCTGTTGACTCTTTTGGGGAGCATGTACTTAAAGAATGTGAAGAACCGTTTAAACGTGGAGGAATGCGATATACTTTCAGCTACTAAAGCCCGCCGGAACAAACAAATTAGGGCCAAGGAAATCCGGGTTGTAGGAGAGGATGGAAATCAGTTGGGCATCATGAGTGTGCCCGAAGCTCTTGAGCGTGCTGAGGAAAGTGGTCTTGATTTGGTGGAGGTGGCTCCCAATGCCAATCCGCCAGTGTGCAAGATAATGGACTATGGCAAATATCTTTATGAAGAAAAAAAGAGAGCTCAAGAAGCCAAAAAACGCCAAACCCAAATTCAGGTCAAAGAAGTTAAATTTCGGCCTCATACTGACGAGCACGACTTGTTGACCAAGGTGAGACATATTCGGCGTTTTATTGATGACGGTGATCGATGCAAGGTCACAGTTTTTTTTCGGGGTCGGGAGTTGGCACACAAGGACCGAGGTCAGATGATTTTAGATCGTGTTGTAGAGATGTTGGCAGATGTGGCCAAGGTTGAACAGACGTCCCGATTTGAAGGCCGAACCATGTTTATGGTTATGGCTGGCTTGTCTAAAAAATAGCTATCCTCTCGCATTATTAAAAAAATTTCCTGCTGTATGGTGGGAGGGTGATGCTATGCTGATCGCGTCTGCGATCTTTTGTGATTGTTTGAGGAGGAATTATGCCCAAGTTGAAAACCAATAGAAGTGCTGCCAAGCGTTTCACTGTAACAGGAACCGGCAAGGTTAGGAGAAATCATTGCAATATGCGTCATATCCTGACCAAGAAATCGCCCAAGCGTAAAAGGCAATTGCGCCAGTCGGCCATTGTCCATGCGTCAAGTGTGGGGGCTATTCGCCGGATGGTACCGTACATTTTCTAAATCCAACATCCTGTTGGAAGCTGAAGACTCAGCGCATAGTCCTTTCCCACTATGCCTGATCAAAGGAGAAAGAACATGAGAGTCAAAAGAGGAAAGTCAGCTCATAGACGTCATAAGAAGTATTTAGAGCTAGCTAAGGGGTATCGTGGTTCCCGGAGTAAACTGTATCGTACCGCTCGGGAAACTGTAGAACGTGCTTTATGTTTTGCGTATCGGGACAGAAAGCAAAAGAAACGCGCTTTTCGTGTACTGTGGATTACACGCATTAACGCCGGGGTCCGTGAACACGGTATGAGTTATAACCGTTTTATGCACGGTCTAAAGCTTGCTGAGATTAACCTCAACCGAAAGGTCTTGGCAGACATGGCTGTTCATGAAAAAGCAGCTTTTGCCAGCCTGTGTGAGTTGGTAAAATCCAAGGTAAACTAGTGGCGAGTAATATTATTGACAAGCTGGAAAGCCTGGTTCCGGAGCTGACATCTGCTCTGGGCCAGGCTTCTTCATTGGAAGAGGTTGAAGGAATTCGAGTTCGATTTCTCGGTCGTAAAGGACTTTTAGCGGAACTCATGTCCCAGGTGACCACTTTGGCACCTGAAGAGCGGCCTGTGGTTGGGAAAATTGCCAACCAAGCCAAGGCAGCTATGACCAGCTTATGGGAAGACAAGGTTACAGCTATCAAGAGTCAAAAACAGCAGCACGGCCTGGAAATTTTTGATCCTTCTTCGCCTTCATGGCGTCCTGACTTGGGATCCATCCACCCCATCACCAAGGTGACCAGAGAGATTTGCTCTGTTTTTACTTCTCTTGGTTTTGATGTGGTGTCTGGCCCTGAAGTGGAAAATGACTTTAATAATTTTGAAGCCTTGAATATGCCCCTGGAGCACCCGGCCAGAGATATGCAAGATACCTTGTATATCTCTGATAGCATCCTTATGCGCACCCACACCTCACCTTTACAGGTGCGGACCATGCTTTCCAGAAAACCTCCCTTGGCTGTTATTGCTCCAGGTAAGGTGTATCGGCGGGATTCAGACTTGACCCATACCCCCATGTTTCATCAGGTGGAAGGGCTTCTGGTAGGTAAAGATGTCACCATGGCTGATTTGCGTGGCATTCTAACAGCCTTTGTACACAAGGTCTTTGGGCAGGATATCAAGGTCCGCTTTCGTCCCAGTTTTTTCCCTTTTACCGAACCTAGTGCTGAAGTGGATATGAGTTGTGTTCTTTGTGGTGGAACGGGGCGTAAAGATGAAAATCCGTGTCGTGTGTGCAAAGAAACTGGCTGGGTTGAAATTTTGGGTTGTGGCATGGTGGATCCAGCTGTCTTTGCCAAGGTTGGCTATGATCCCGATGAATATGTTGGTTTTGCCTTTGGCCTTGGTGTGGAACGTATCACCATGCTGAAGTATGGTGTAGGTGATTTGCGCATGTTTTTTGAAAATGACCTGCGTTTTTTAGGACAATTTGCCTAAGCAATAGAATAGGATTTAACCATGCTTTTGAGCTTAAACTGGCTCCGTGAATTTGTGCCCTATACGGGCGAGGTGCAAACTCTTTGTGATCGTTTGACCATGCTTGGTTTGGAAGTGGAGGAAATTCGCTACCCTTTTGCTCCTTTAGATAAGATTGTTGTGGGGCATGTTGTAGAGCGAGTTGCGCACCCTTCGGCAGATCACCTGTCATGTTGCAAGGTTGATCTGGGCTATGGGGAGATCGTGGATATTGTTTGTGGTGCTCCCAATGTGGCCTCAGGGCAGAAAGTTCCTGTTGCTCCCATTGGTGCAGTCATGCCCGATGGCCTGGCTATCAAGAAGGCGAAACTACGCGGACAAGTATCCTGTGGTATGATCTGTTCGGAGCGAGAATTGGGGCTTAGCGAGGACCATTCAGGGATTATGGTCCTTGATGCTAATTTACAACCAGGCATGGCTTTGGCTGAAGCTTTGAATTTGGATCAGATTGTTTTGGATGTAGGTATTACTCCCAATAGAGCGGATTGCTTGTCTGTTTTGGGACTGGCCCGAGAAGTTGCCATGGCTTTTAATCTACCCTTAACCATGCCTCAATTTGATGTGCTGGAACAGGGGGAGGCCTTTGAGAACTTTACCATTGATCCAGACCCACATCTTTGCTCTTTGTACCAGGCTCGTTGCATCCGCAATGTCCAGATTGGACCAAGTCCACAATGGTTACGTTATCGACTTTTGGCTGTAGGTTTGCGCCCCATAAATAATATTGTCGATACTACAAATTACGTACTCATGGAATGCGGGCAGCCGCTACATGCTTTTGATGGCGACAAAATACTTGGCCATTGTCTTCGGGTGCAGTGTGCTCAAGATGATATGGAATTTACAACCCTTGATGGGCAAAAACGTCAGCTGACCAAGGATGATCTTCTGATTTGGGATGCGAAGCGGCCTGTGGCACTGGCTGGAGTGATGGGAGGAGCCAATTCAGAAATTTCTGATTCAAGCTCAACTGTGTTTTTGGAAAGTGCGGTATTTCATCCTGTATCAGTTCGAAGAACAGCTCGTCGTTTGGGTTTGTCCAGTGATGCCTCTTATCGTTTTGAACGCGGGGTGGACCATATATGTAACACTTGGGCCATGAATCGGGCTGCCTCATTAATGGCTCAATTGGCCGGAGGGGCAGTTGCTCCAGGTGTGGCTAGGTCTGAACCTCGTCCTTTTGTAGCCACACATATTTCCTATACGCCAGCCAAAGCCAGTACGCTGTTGGGCTTGTCCCTGACCAATGATTTTAGTCATCAGACATTGACTCAACTGGGATGCCAGATTGATGACACCCAATTGCCCTGGACCGTTACAGCTCCATCATATCGTTTGGATTTGGTGCGCGAGGTAGACTTGATTGAGGAAGTGGCCCGTGTCTATGGCATGGATCAAATTCCAGCCACCTTGCCTGCGGTACGCAAGACCTTAGATGACTTGACTTTGGTCGATCCAACCTATGATTTTATCAATGAAGTCAAGGACTGGGGGCGAGGAGTTGGGTTGGCTGAAGTTGTTAATTACAGCTTTGTAGGTACAGCTGATTTGAACAAGCTTGGGTTATCAGAATTGGGGCGGGTGCATATTTGCAATCCCCTCAGTGAAGAGATGAACGTGTTACGCACTGAAATTGCTCCAGGTCTTTTGCATACTCTGCGGCATAATATGAGTCAGGATAATGTGCGAGTTCGAATTTTTGAGATAGCTCACTCCTTTGTTCATGACGGTTCTTGTGATACTGCTACCAAGGAAAACAATCGGCTGGGAATATTATTGCACGGCAACCGTTTTCCAGGACGCTTCCCTTATACTGAAGGTACTGTCGGGTATGCTGACATCAAAGGCCTGGTGGAGCATTTGCTTTTGGCTATTCACGTAGGTTCTCCAAAATTTGTTCAAGGAGTTGGGCACCCCTATCTTAGCCCTGAAGTAGAAATACAGGTGCAAGGGCAAAGTATTGGTCGGTTAGGCAAAATGAGGGATGACTTGGCTGATTTTTATCTGGCTCGGCATGAAGCCTGGTATGCAGATCTTGATTTGGACTTGTTGATGCACATGCGTGGCAATATTGTATTTCGTCCCCTTCCGCGTTTTCCAGTAGTTCGACGAGACATGACCTTTATTGCACCTCATGATTTGGCCATTGGGGATATTATTGATACTATAATGGCATTGCAGGAGCCTCTTTTAGAGGATGTATATCTGGTGAATGTCTATGAGCCTGCTGAGAGTAGTGCTCGCAACTTATCTTTTCGTTTTGTCTTCAGGCATCCAGAGAAAACACTCAAGGATAAGGAAGTGGACAAAATTACTGCTCGAATCAGCCAACACCTGTTGAAACAATTGCCTGTTCATTTTTCTTAAAGGTTATGTAAAAAAGTTGGAGGTGCTGTGCTTAAACCAGGACCACCTGCCATGGAGAAAAGATATCGGATTGGACATGTGGCCAAAACTTTAGGTGTTCAACCATATGTATTACGCTTTTGGGAACAAGAATTTCCTCAAGCTGCCCCAGCGAGAACTCCTAAGGGACAACGTTACTACACTGAAGAACATGTACGCATGTTTCAACGTATTCAGCATTTGCTTTATGTTGAAAAAATGACCATTAAAGGGGCGCGACAACGTTTGGAGGAAAAGCAGGTGTTGCATACTTCTTTGAATTTTATTCGCCAAGAACTGGTGGAAATTCAAGAATTACTCCAAAAGTCTGCTGTGGATATGGCTGGTTGTCATAAACAAGTTCCAAAATAGGTCTTGTTGCTATAAGTTTTCTTCACGGGTAGTATGAAAAATGGAAAAAATATTTGCAGGAAAAAGGGGTGGGGCTGTATTTTCCTGTCCGGTCTGTGGTTTTACCAAGACCTTTGATGCTTCTATCTATCGGAACAAAGATAGTCGAATTACTATCAAATGTCAGTGTGGCCAACAGATTCCAGTGCTTATAGAATTTCGGGAACATTATCGAAAGCAAGTCAACTTGTTAGGAGAGTGTTTTCTGCATAGAACCAATAGTATTCTTCATATTCGTATCCACGATCTCTCCCTTAATGGCCTTTCTTTTTCTTTGTTACGTAATACAAGTGAAGAAAATTCTTCTTTTCAGCCCAATGACCAGATTGCGTTGCAATTTTATCTCGACAATGCCAGCCAGGATATGATTGAGCGCAATGCCATCATTAAAAATATTAATGGTGCTGTTGTAGGAGTCAGTTTTATTCGGGCAGAATACGATAAAGCACTTGGGTTTTACCTTATGCGTTAAAAGCACGGGGAGGGTCTATGGCAACAAAAATACAGATGACCGAAAACAACAATTCCTTTAACAGTCAGTCCTTAAGCATTATTGTCCGGCTCCTCATCAAGGACGCTGTTATCACTAACGAACAAGCACAGTACGCCTTCAAGGTGGCAGCCAAGCTTCCTGTAACCAAATCTTTGTCCGATGTTTTGCAAGAATTGGGGCTGGTTTCAGATCAGCAGATTCGTAAGACTGTTCAGCGTAATCGCGATGAACTGCGCATTGGTGATTTACTCAACGGACTTGGTTATTTGAGCAATGAAGAATTGGAGCGAGCTTTACGACTGCAAGCTGAAAGTAAAAATAAACAAAAACTTGGCGATGTGTTGGTTCAGCACAAAATTTTATCTGATGACAAGCTAACAGAAATTTTATCCTTACAATTGAACCTTCCTATTGTGGACATCATTGCCCATGAACCTGATTCCAATTTGATGCGACGTGCACCGATAGAGTATTTTGAGCAGTATCGTTTTGTCCCCCAGGAGATCAAGCCAGATGGACAGATACGTATTGCCTTTGCCGACCCTTTGGAGCCTCGAAGTATTGATGCAGCAAAGGATTTTTACGGTACAAATATTGAGGTTTGCATCACCCGGGTTAGCCAACTTGATGAAATACTTGAAAAACGTCGAGAAGAACTTCGAGCTGGCAGTGGAAGAGACTCGGAACAACAGGATATTGTTGCCATTGCCAATGCCATAATCACTCATGCGTTCAATCGAGAAGCCAGTGATATCCATGTGGAACCCATGGCAGACCGGTTACGAGTACGCTTTAGAATTGATGGGGTCATGGTTCATTTTCGCGATTATCCCATTGCGATTGCCTCTCCACTAACGAGTCGGTTTAAAATTATGTGTGGAGCTGATATTGCAGAAAAACGTCGACATCAGGACGGACGTTTACTCTTTGATCATCAAGGGATTCAGATTGACTTACGCATGTCTTTTTATGTCACTGTTTTTGGTGAACAGATTGTCATGCGGTTATTAAAAAATCAGGAAGAGCTTTTGCCCATGCACGAGCTAGGGATGCTTCCGTTGATGCTTGAGCATTTTATGGAAGGAGCTTTGGACGCTCCATCAGGAGTCATGATTGTCTGTGGTCCAACTGGATCAGGAAAATCAACAACAGTTTATAGCTGTATAAATTATTTGAATCGTCCTGATGTCAGTATTATTACAGCCGAAGATCCTGTTGAATATAAAGTTCGCGGAATTGGACAATGCTCTATTAATCCCAATATTGGACTTACCTTTGAAGAAACTCTCAAACATATCGTACGTCAAGATCCTGATATTGTAGTTATTGGTGAAATCAGAGACCATTTTTCTGCTGTTATGTCTATTCAAACTGCATTAACGGGGCATAAGGTACTGACAACATTTCATACTGAAGACAGTATAGGTGCTTTGGTACGACTTTTAGACATGGATATTGAACCATTTCTGGTTTCTTCTACAGTATCTTGTATTTTGTCTCAACGCTTAGTTCGGAAAATTTGTCCGCAATGTGCAGTTCCCTATCAGCCAGATTTAGGACAGTTACGACGTATGGGAGCTACTTATAGAGATTTGGTCGGAGCCAACTTCCTCAAAGGTCGGGGATGTACCTATTGTCGTCATACTGGATATAAAGGTCGGTTGGCCGTTTTTGAGATGCTTCTGCCTGAGGTACATATCCGTGATGCAGTGCTTCAGCGTAGGACAACGCATGAGTTACGCATATTAAGCTTGGAAAAAACAGGGATGGTCACTTTACTGGAAGATGGAATTGCCAAGGCAGCCATTGGCATGACGACCATAGACGAGGTACTCAGAACACTTCCTCGCGTCCAAAAACCTCGTCCTCTCCCAGAATTACGTAGATTACTTGGAGTATAGCCATGTTTGCCATCATTTCTATTGACGAACGCATCAAGGAGTATTTGAGTGAACCGGGTAGCGAACTTCCGATCTTTGATCGCACTGCATTTCAAATCCAACAGGAAGCCAGCAAGACTGACCCTGATCAAGACAGGATTATCAATTTTATTATCCAGGACCAGATTTTAGCAGCCGAAGTACTCAAGGTGGCCAATTCTCCTTTTTTTCGTGGCATTAGCAAAGTGGGTCGGATTCAGGATGCTGTCTTACGACTTGGCTTAAATGAAATTGTTAATTGTGTGATGATGGTCACACAACGCAGGAATTACGCAACACGTAACCCCTTTGTGCAACAATACATGACCGCCCTGTGGCGACATTCCCTGGCCTGCGCTTTTGGTGCTCAATGGTTAGTGCGTAAATGCGGATACCCAGATCTTGCTCCCGAAGCTTTTATTGCAGGATTAACCCATGATGTGGGCAAACTTTTAGTTTTAAAAGCCCTGGTTTCAGTTGTTGAAAAAGATAGAGAGGCTCCCAAAATAACGAAGGCGGCAGCAGATGAATTCCTTGCTACCTTGCATCCTCAGTGTGGATATCTTTTAATGGAAAAATGGAATTTACCTGAGTCCTATGCCTTGATTTGTCGTGATCATCATCGCCCAGATTTTGATGAAGCAAATATTTTACTCGTGGCGGTACGCATGGCTAACGAAGTTTGTCATAAGCTTGGAATTGGCTTGTATGAAGCAAAAGACCTGGTTTTAGTTATTTGCAATGAAGCAGGAATCCTGGGTCTGTCTGATATCACTTTAGCAGAAATGGAAATAGCTGTGGAAGAGTATTTGGTTCGTATTGAAGGATTATAAATATCAGCATATTGTAAAAGGAACGTTTCACTTATGAAGTTGGCTCAACGCATCACCCAAATCAAACCCTCTGCTACTCTAACTATCAATGCGAAAGCTCAGGATTTACGCGCCCAAGGACGAGCAATAGTCAGTTTGGCTGTGGGGGAACCAGACTTCCCTACACCTGAGCACGTGTGTCAGGCTGCTCAAAGGGCCATATGTGAGGGCTTCACCCGTTATACAGCCGTGCCAGGCATACCTGAGTTACGTGAAGCGGTCTGTGGATATTTTCACAGCTTTTATAACGTTACATCGACCATGAATAATGTGATTGTAACCAATGGTGGGAAGCAAAGCCTCTATAATATTTTACAGGTGTTACTTGATCCAGGTGATGAGGTCATTATTCCCGCACCATATTGGGTCAGTTATCCAGCTTTGGTGCAACTTGCTGATGGTATCAGTATTGTGGTCCCAACGGAACCAGGAGCTTATTTTTTGGCTACAGTGGAGCAGTTGGAAGCAGCACGTACAACACGCACGCGTTGTCTAATCCTGAATACTCCCTCCAATCCCACAGGCTGTCATTATTCTTCCGACCAATTGGACGCCATTGCTGCTTGGGCTGTGAAGCACAATATTTTTGTTATTTCTGATGAGATTTATGACCGGCTTGTGTATGATCCAGCCCACCCAGAGTCTCTTTCACCCTGGTGGGAACGATACCCAGAACATTTTGCCATTGTTAATGGTTTAGCCAAAAGTTTTGCCATGACTGGTTGGCGAGTGGGGTATACTCTGGCTCATCACGATCTGATCAAGGCCATGTCCAAGATTCAGGGGCAATCTACTTCAAATATTTGTTCCGTTGCTCAAAAGGCGGCTCTTGCCGCATTAACTGGTGGGTGGGAGTATTTGGAGCATATGCGTAAGGCATTTAGGCGACGGCGAGATATATCTTTGGCTATGGTGCGCTCTTGGGAGAATGTTTGCTGTCCTGAGCCCACTGGAGCTTTTTATCTTTTCCCGCAAGTAGATGCCTATTATACACCGCAAGTTCCTGATTCCACAGCTTTGTGTGCTTTTTTGTTGGAAGAAGCAGGAGTGGCCCTGGTTCCAGGGGCAGCCTTTGGTGATGATCGTTGTTTGCGTATATCCTATGCTCTTGAGGATTCGACATTGGTCTCTGCTTTGGAGAAAATAGGTCAAGCACTTCACGGTTTAAAAAATGAAAAGAGCTGTTTTTAAATTGTAACCAGTCCTTTTTTTATGTTCTAGATGCATAGGAAGCCACATGACTACGTTCTATTTTCGTAATAACGGCATAAAGAAGTGGCGCTCTAAAGAGAAAACTTATGATGATTGATCACAGCATATCTTGGCAGGCATTACAGGCTCATGTACAGGAAGATTTTTCTTTGCAAAAACTTTTCCAGCAAGACCCACAGCGTTTTTCCCGTTTTTCTGTGCAAGACTGTGGTCTTCTTTTGGACTATTCTAAAAATCGCATAACAGAAAAAACCATGGAGCTTCTTGTGGCACTGGCCAAAGAAGCTGGCGTTGATCAGGGTATTAGTAATATGTTTGGTGGTAAGCGTATCAATACCACTGAAAATAGAGCGGTATTGCATACAGCTTTGCGTGCGTACCCAGAAGATGTGTTTATGATGGATGGGTGTGATGTGGTGCAAGGTGTACATCGTGTTCTTGACCATATGGAGGATTTTACCCATAAGGTCCGTTCAGGCCTATGGACTGGTTTTACCGGGAAAAAGATTTGTGATGTGGTCAATATCGGTATTGGTGGCTCTGATTTGGGCCCAAAGATGGTCACTGAAGCCCTGTCTTTTTATCAGGATAAAAATATTCGTTTTCACTTTGTTTCCAATATTGATGCCACACATATTGTTCGCATTCTGGAACAAGTACAGGCAGAGACCACTCTTTTTATTATTGCCTCCAAAACCTTCACCACTCAGGAAACCCTCACCAACGCACATACCGCACGGCATTGGTTTTTAGCTCAAGGTGCTTCACAAGGTGATATTGCAAAACACTTCGTAGCTTTATCGACCAATGAACAGGCTGTACGAGACTTTGGCATTGATCCTGACAACATGTTCGCATTTTGGGATTGGGTAGGCGGTCGATACTCTCTATGGTCTGCCATTGGTCTGTCCATTGCGTTGTCCATAGGCATGGATAATTTTCGTGAGCTTTTATCTGGGGCACGGGATATGGATCTGCACTTTAAATCCACGCCCCTGGACAAAAATATCCCTGTTATCTTGGCTTTGCTTGGAGTTTGGTATCGAAATTTCTGGGGTTTTGCATCCCATGCTGTTCTGCCCTATGATCAGTACTTGGAGTATTTTCCCCGTTATTTACAGCAAGCAGATATGGAAAGTAATGGTAAGGCAGTGACGAAAGATGGTCAGGAAGTATCCTATGCCACAGGACCAATTTTATGGGGAGAGCCAGGAACAAATGGACAGCATGCATTTTATCAGCTTCTTCATCAGGGTACGACCATTGTTCCTTGTGATTTTTTGGTAGCTGCCACGCCCTTGCATAATGTTGGCGATCATCACCAGGTTCTTTTAGCCAATTTTCTGGCCCAGACCGAAGCGCTCATGTGTGGCCGCACCTTGGCTGAAGTACAGCAGGAATTGGCTTGTCTTCCAGCTCAAGAGGCTAACGCATTGGCTATTCATAAAGTTTTTCCAGGTAACCGACCTTCCAACTCCATTATCTATGATCGTTTAACCCCGCGTACATTAGGTAGCCTCATTGCCATGTATGAACACAAAATTTTTGTGCAAGGTCTGATCTGGCAGATAAATTCTTATGATCAGATGGGGGTTGAATTAGGTAAGAAATTGGCCACCACATTATTAAATGAACTGCAAACAGGTAAGATTGGCGCGCATGACAGTTCCACCACAGGACTTGTTCGGTATTTGCTAGATCGTCCTGAGGCCTCTCATTGATTTTTAAGGACCAGAAAGTGTCCCTACACTTGGTGTACAATCCTCCTCCTTTTCCCGGGCGAGTTTATGAAACTTAATCCCTTTCGCGTTGACCCGGCGCATCCTTTTCAACTGGTTAAATTTTTATCTGTTAGTACCTTGGTATTAATTCTTGGATCTAGTATTTTACTTTCCATTTTTATGTCCAATTATGCTAAAAGTGCTTTGGTCAAAAAAAATACTGCCTTTGCTCAGCTTTTGGCTGAAAATTTGAATCACCAGATATATCGTCGTTTTACCCTCCCTGTTGTTTTAGGATTTGGACGAGTGGAGTTAAAGCGTCAAGACCAGTATGAGCGGCTGGAACAAGTTATTGAATCAACTATCCATTCTTTTCATGTACTTGATTTGCGTATTTACAGTACCCAAAATGAAGTATCCTTTAGTACCGATCCAGAGCAGGTCGGTAATGCAGAACTTGGTGGCTCAGCCGTTCAATCAGCCATTGAGCATGGAGTGGAAAGTTTTGATTTGCAAAATAAATTAAGTGCACTGGGAGCACTCTTTACCGTCAATTTAGAGCCAGGAGATGTTATTCTGCGCACTGTGTACCCTTTGCGAGCTGAGCCAGATTTGCGTCGTGATCAGCCCGGTCCACTTCTTGGGATTTTAGAGTTCTCGCAAGATATCACCAGTGATTACGTAGCAGTGCTTCATTTGCAACGCTTAATCATTCTGACTACTTTTTTAGGGTCAGTAGCCCTTTATGCTCTTATCTTTTTCTTAATCCGTAGGGCTGATCGGGTTTTGGAAGAACGAGTACGGGACAAGGACCGATTAGAGCGAGAATTGTTACAAAATGAAAAACTCGCCTCCATGGGACGTATGGTCGCCAGTATCGCCCATGAAATACGTAATCCTTTGGGGATTATTCGAAGCAGCTCAGAGTTGTTGTTCAAAAAAGAAGAAGACAAATCTACATCCAAAGCGAAAATTTTGGATGCAATTTTTAGTGAGTCAAAACGTCTCAGTCAAACAGTCAATGATTTTTTGGATTATGCTCGTCCACGTCAGCCGGCATTGGAAGATGTTGATTTGGAGAAAACCCTTGGCCATGTTATTGGTTTTTTGACACAGGATGGACAGCAAAGTGAAATTAAGGTCAAAAGCGAGTTGACATCAGGCTATATCGTCCAAGGTGATCGCGATCTCCTATATCGCGGGTTTTATAATTTGGTCAGCAATGCCATGCAGGCCTGCGGACAACGTGGAGAAGTGATTATCCGTCCCCTTGTTTATCATGGACGGCTGGCAGTTTCGGTCAGAGATACTGGCTCTGGTTTTGACCTCAAGCTTTTGGACCGTTATGTAGAGCCTTTTTTTACAACCAAGGAATCAGGAACAGGTTTGGGCCTGGCCATTACCAGCTCTATTTTTGAAAGCCATGGTGCAACCATGCTTTTGCGTAATGCTGCGGATGGTGGTGGAGAGGTAGTCGTTATTTTTGCAGAATCTGCATAGGATGAACAAATATGGGTAATCAGATTGTAATTATTGATGATGAGCGGAACTATCTTCTCATTCTGGAAGCTATTTTGGAGGAGGAAGGGTATTCCGTGACAGCTTTGGCTGATCCAGCCATGGCCATGACCTATCTTGATGAATCCGAAGTGGATGTGGTCATTACTGATATGAAAATGCCTGGCATGACCGGACAAGAAGTTCTAGAGCATGTGCGCAAACATCATCCCCATATTCCGGTTATGATTATGACTGCTTTTGGTACCATCGACCGGGCTGTGGAAGCCATGAAAAGTGGTGCCTTTGATTATATCACCAAGCCCTTTGCCAATGATGATATTTTACTTTCAGTGCGTAAGGCATTGAAATTATCCCACGCAGAACAACAAAATCGTCTTTTACGTGAAAGCTTGGCTGAGAAATTTGGAAAAGAGGCTATTATTGGTAATTCCAAGGCCATTCAAGACGTGTTGACCCTGGCAGGTAAGGTTGCCCCAACACGTAGCACAGTGCTTGTTACCGGGGAATCAGGCACTGGTAAGGAACTGGTGGCGCGAGCTATTCATGTGGCCTCTGATCGTAAGGAAATGCCTTTTATTGCCGTGAATTGTGTCTCCTTAAACCCTGGAGTGCTTGAAAGCGAACTCTTTGGGCATGAAAAAGGCTCTTTTACTGGTGCAGTGGCTTTGAAACGTGGCCGATTTGAACTCGCTCAAGGGGGTACCCTTTTTTTGGATGAAATTGGGGAACTTCCGCCAGAGACCCAAGTTAAACTCTTAAGAGTATTACAAGAACGTGTTATTGAACGTGTGGGAGGCACAGAAACCATTACTGTTGATTTTCGACTGGTCGCTGCAACGAACAAGAATTTGCAGGAAGAGGTGGCAGCAGGTCGATTTCGAGAAGATCTTTTTTATCGTTTGAATGTGGTCAATATTCACCTGCCACCTTTGCGTGAACGACGTGAAGATATTCCTGTTTTGGCCAGTCACTTCCTGCGCAAATTTTCCCAGGAAAATAATCAGGAAATTCATGGCTTTACTTCTGGCGCCATTGACTTTCTCTCTGCCTATGAATGGCCAGGCAATGTCCGGCAATTGGAAAATGTGATTGAGCGGTGTGTGGTTCTCACCAATGCACACACCATAGATGTAACAGATCTTCCTCCGGAATTGCGAGATGAGGAAACCCAATTCAAAAGTGCAGTGGATCTTTTACCCTTGCGTATCAACTTGTCTGATACGCTCGAAAAGATTGAGGCTGCCCTTATTCGTCGGGCCTTGGCCCATTCTGGCTTTATTCAGGTCAAGGCTGCCGAACTTTTGGATGTCTCCAAAAGTTTGCTGCAATACAAATTAAAAAAATATAAGATCACAGCAAAAAACTAGAGACTATCCCCAATCCTTCTTCTGTTATTCTAATTCTTATATTATCTTGTTTTACTTAAGTTTTTTTAAATATTGCGAATGGCCTGAGTCAGTTTTTTTTGGTCATCTTTGAATAACTTATAATTAATGGAGTCTTCCAGGGCCTGACGGCTGGCTTCAATAATATTGTAGGACACGCCCACTGTAGTCCATTTGTTTTTGGCATCACCAGATTCAATTAAAACTCTGACCACTGAAGCTGTGCCTCCATTTCTTTCGGCTTTAAGAGATCCAGACAAGACTCGAACTTTAAAGTCTAGAAGTCGCATTTCACTTAAGTTGGGGTAAAAGCGTCCCAAACCTTTGCGCAAAGCACAGTCCATGGCATTGACCGGCCCTTTGCCTGTGGCTGCAGTATGCTCCACCACGCCACCAACTCTAAGCATGACTGTGGCTTCAGTAAAAGGCTCAGCTGCTTCGGTAAAAACAGAATCCATGATGCGAAAGCTCACCAGTCGAAAATAGGTGCGTGCCCGACCTAGAACGCGATTGACCAGCAGTTCATAAGATGCTTCTGCAGCAGAATATTCATACCCCTGATCTTCACGGTTTTTAAGCTCTGTTAATAATTCCAAAACAAAGGGATCTCCCTTGTCCAGCTCAAAACCATATTGTTTGGCTTTAAACAAGATATTGGACTGGCCTGCTAAATCTGAAAGCAGGATCCGTTGTTTGTTGCCCACCAGTTCTGGTTCAATATGCTCATAGGTGCGAGGATTGCGTCGCACTGCAGCGACATGCACTCCGCCTTTGTGAGTAAAGGCAGATTGTCCGGTATAGGGCTGGCGTTTGAAGGAACGTAAGTTGGCCACCTCAGCCACAAAGTCAGAGGTATCAGTGAGTCGTTCTAGCCGTCCCTGAGGAAGGCAGGTCAGCCCCATTTTTAATTCCAGATTGGGAATGATAGAGCACAGATTGGCATTGCCACATCGTTCTCCATAGCCATTAATGGTCCCCTGGACTTGGGTGGCACCATGACGAACTGCGGCCAGGGAATTGGCTACGGCCAGTTCCGAGTCATTATGCACATGAATGCCTAGCCGTGCTTGAGGTAAGTCTTGGCGTACCTGATCCATTATTGCACCAACTTCTTCGGGCAAGGTACCACCATTGGTGTCGCAAAGAACAAGTATATCAGCTCCTGCATCCCAGGCGGTGCGCAAACACGTAAGAGCATAGCTGGCATTGGCTTTGAAACCATCAAAAAAATGCTCGGCGTCGTAAAATAATTCCTGAGCGTGGGGTTTTAAAAAAGCTAAAGAATCGCGAATGAGCTCCAGGTTGCGTTCTTGGGTAATTTTTAAAGCCTCTGTAACATGAATGTCCCAGGTTTTTCCAAAAATAGTGAGCACCGGAGCTCCAGAGTCAATAAGGGACAGGAGATTGGTATCCGTGTCTGCAGTGGCTTTGGCAGCATGTGTTGAGCCAAAGGCAGCTACTTTAGCCGTGGTGAGGGAGTATTGACGAATTTCATCAAAAAAGCGTTTGTCTTTGGGGTTTGATCCAGGCCAGCCACCTTCAATATAGGCCACACCAAGTTGATCTAGACGCGTGGCAATGCGCAATTTGTCTTCAGTGGATAAGTTGATTTCTTCGGACTGGGTTCCATCACGGAGGGTGGTGTCATAGATTTGAATTGTGGTCATGCCTGCATCCTGTTGGTTATAGTTAGCTTGTTTTTTGGTCTAAAAAAAACCCCCGGTTGTGCCGGGGGTTTTGAAGTTTGAATAATTTTCTCGCGTTGGTACGTCATGCCCCCGGCCGTGATTTATGTATCTCGGAAATAATGGAAATAATGGCCAGGGTGATAATATTCATGATTGTTCCTCTTTTAGACAAAATGAACAATAGCAAAATTCTTGTCAAGGAGATTTTGTTGGTTTCATGATTTAGCGGCCAGAGTTTCCATGACTATTGCTGCCGCACGTAGAGCGGCATTCCCTTCTCCCAAAATTTGGGGCAGGGTAGCCAGGGTGTCAGTAACATGTTTTCGGACCGGGCCATCCGTGATCCAGCGTGATATGGTTGCCGCCAAAGCCCAGGGACTGGCATCAGCTTGGAGAAATTCTGGGAAAATTGGTTGTTGTAAAATAAGATTGGGCAGCGAAACATAAGGCACTTTGACCAGTCTTTTGGCCAGGGCAAAACTTATGGGTGAAAATTTATAGGCCACAGCAGTGGGAATCTCAAGAAGAGCTGTTTCCAATGTAACTGTACCTGAGGCGGCCATAATGGCCCGACAGGATCGCATGATTTCGTATCTCTTCTCACCATCTAGAATTGAAATAGGCAGATGTGCTGGCCAGTGGCGATAGATAAGTTGTGGATCTACCCCCGGTGCAATGGGAAGAACAAATTCAAGTGTTGGGAAGGGACCTAGCAAAAGTGCTGCGGTACGAGCAAAAACAGGCAAAAGAGAAGCAATTTCCCGAGTACGACTGCCTGGAAGAATGCCAATGCGTTGGTGGTCTTGAGGGGTTGCCAGAATTTCTGGGGTTCGCACTAAGTCCAGCAGAGGATGCCCTACATAATCAATGTTCATTCCATGGCGAGTATAAAATTCCACCTCAAAGGGCAGGATGGAAATAAGTCGGGTGACGTGACTACGCAAAAAAGCCACTCGATTTTCTCTCCAAGCCCAAAGCTTGGGGCTTATGTAGTAAATGACAGGAATTTGCAGTTTTTTGGCCATGGCCGCCACACGAAAATGAAAATCTGGGGCATCAATGAGTATAATCAGATCTGGTCGCTTTGTAGCCAGCTCATTTCGTATGGTTTTTAGAAGTCGGGCAATGTTGGACAGTTGCCCCAATACCTCGGTAAAGCCCATAACAGACAAGCTTTCTGTGGTTACAGGAGAGATAACTCCTTCCTGGCGCATGGCCGGTCCAGCCATACCGACCAAAGTTATAGAGGGACAAAGAGTGCGCAATGCTTTGGCTAAAATTTGGCCATGCATATCGCCTGAAGTTTCTCCAGCATTGATCCAGACAGTGGGTGTATTGGTCATGCACATCTTTTAGACCGGGGTATATAAAATCACAAGTCCATCAGACTTGCTCTAATGAGTGGCTTAGCTTAGGCCTCGCTCCATGGCCAAGACAAGCTCTCCATTGTTTTGGCCATGGTCAGGACTTTTGTCTTATTTTCTTATAGTTAAAGGCTAGTTTATGAATACGGAAATGATTTTGAGCCAGATATTTTGGCCTTTGGGCAAACTTTTATTTTTTGTTTCTTTGGGGCTTTTTGTCGGTAATTTAATAGAAGCCCTACATTGGACCCGACATGTAGCTAAAATAGCACGACCTTTAGCCCGAATGGGCCGACTCGGGGATATTTCTGCGGCCAGCTTTTCCATTGCTTTTGTCTCTGGGATTACGGCCAATACCATGCTGGCTGAGGCTTATGATCAGGGGAACATTTCTCGTAATGAACTTATTTTATCTAATTTATTTAATAGCTTGCCAACCTATTTCCTTCATTTGCCGACCATGGTTTTTATCACTGTGCCTATTTTGAAGTCAGCAGCATATATCTATTTAAGTATTACTGTTGGTGCGGCATTATTGCGCACCTTGTGCATTCTTTTTGTCGGGCGCGCGATTCTTGTAGGTCAAACTCAAGTTTCGCCCGTCATGCCAGCGGGGGATGTGTCTCTTCATTTCTTCGATGTGCTATCCAAAACTTGGCGTAGGTTTACCAAACGTATAAAAAAAATATTGCTTATTACTGCGCCTATCTATGTGCTTGTGCATCTCATGCATAAAACAGGAGTATTTACTGCGGCAGAGCAATGGCTGTCCACGCTTATGGGAGGGTTATCCTGGCTGAATCCCCAGGCCATGGGCATTGTGGTTTTTCAATTGGCAGCAGAATTTTCAGCTGGCATGGCTGCTGCCGGAGCTTTGCTTGAAGCCGGATCGTTGCCTGTGCGCGATGTGGTTTTGGCTTTGGTGCTGGGCAATATTTTGTCTTCACCCATGCGGGCGTTCAGGCATCAATTCCCCTATTATGCAGGTATTTATAAGCCACAAATGGCCATGCGCCTGATTATTTTTAGTCAGGGATTTCGTATTGCAAGTCTTGTTTTTTGTGCTTTGGTCTATGCTTGGTGGGCTCAGGCAGGATAGAGGGAATAAGCTTTTTATTTTTTTCTAATAAAAAACCCGCCATAAGGCGGGTTTTTTTATCAAGGAAAGTAAGAGTTGTATTATGAGCGGTTATCTCTACGCGGTCCACGGCGGTTGGCGTCACGGCCACGATCATTGCGAGGGCGATCTGGACGTGGAGCACGAGGCTCTTCTGGTTGTGGCTCTTCGCCCAGCTCTTCTAAAATAATAGCTTTGCGACTGAGTTTGATGCGACCAGAAGGCTCAATATCAATAACCCGTACCCGGATGGTATCTCCTTCCTGAACAACATCTGTAACTGTGTTTACTCGTTCCCGAGCTAACTGGGAGATATGGCACAGACCTTCAAGACCAGGTAAAATTTCAACAAAGGCGCCAAAGTCCATAACTTTTTTGACAATGCCATCATAGTCTTTGTTGAGTTCAGCTTTTTGGTCGTAATAGAGTACCATTTCCCGAGCTTTGGCCAAAGAAGCCTGATCTGGAGCAAAGAGAGAGATTTTTCCAGAATCATCAATATCAATATCAGCTTGGGTAGCTTCGCAAATGGCTTTAATATTTTTTCCACCAGGTCCAATAACATCGCGAATTTTATCTGGAGAGATATGGACGACATCCATTTGTGGTGCAAAGACCGACAGCTGTCCACGTGGGCTGGCAATGAGGGCTTCCATTTGGTCAAGAATATGGATGCGGGCATCTTTGGCCTGATGGAGGGCCTTGCTCATGACCTCAGCAGGGATACCTGCAATTTTGATATCCATCTGGATAGAGGTTACTCCATCACGGCTACCAGCAACCTTAAAATCCATATCGCCCAAATGGTCCTCGTCTCCTAAAATATCAGTCAGGACAAGATACTCATCAGCTTCCTTAATCAGGCCCATGGCAATACCAGCTACTGGAGTTTTGATGGGCACTCCAGCATCCATGAGGGCCAGGGTACCTCCGCATACTGAAGCCATGGAAGAAGAACCATTGGACTCCATAATATCGGACACCACACGGACGGTAAAAGGAAAGCTTTCTTGAGATGGCAATACTGGTTGCAGGGCTCGCTCACCCAAGTTTCCATGCCCAACTTCTCGTCGCGATGGGCCACGCAGAGCCCGGGCTTCACCCACGGAATAGGGAGGGAAATTATAATGCAACATAAAGGGGCGAGATGTTTCACCAGCCAAGGTCTCAACCCGTTGTTCATCCCTTGTGCTTCCCAGAGTACAGGTACACAGGGCCTTGGTTTCCCCACGAGAAAAAATGGCAGAACCATGGGTACGTGGCAGTAAACCCACTTCCATGATCAAGGGACGAACAGTGGTCAGATTTCGACCATCAATACGGATTTTATCATGTAAGATGCGTTGACGCACCAATTGTTTTTCCAATTCCTCCAGGATTTCACCCACGTTTTTGAGCCGTTCAGGTGTTTCTGCAAATTGGGCTTCCAGTTGCTCCATTAACGTTTGCCGAACTTTTTTCTTGGCATCTTTTCGATCCATCTTGCCGGGAATGGTCAAAGCGGACTGCAGATCAGAACTGGCAAGCTGTTGTACAATATCGACCAGTTCCTTATCTTCCGCAGGAGGAGATACCAAAAACTTTTCTTTGCCCAAGACCTGGCGCAGATCTTCCTGGACATCTAAAATGGGGATAAGTTGCGCGTGCCCCCAGGCAATGGCCTCAGCCATAATATCTTCAGACAAGAATTGTGCGCCACCTTCAACCATAACTACTGCGTCTCGGGTTCCGGCTAAAACCATATTCAACTCACTTGCAGCGAGTTGGGCAGTAGTTGGGTTGGCTACAAATTGACCATCAAGATAACCAATACGCAGGGCAGCAATGGGACCTGCAAAGGGAATGTCAGAGATATGCAGGGCTGCAGAAGAACCAATCATGGCCAAAATGTCTGCTGGATGTTCTTTGTCCGAGGAAATGACTGTGGCAATAACCTGGATTTCATGTGTACATCCCTTGGGAAAAAGAGGGCGGATGGGACGGTCAATGAGACGAGAAATGAGGGTTTCATGGTCGCTGGGGCGTCCTATTTCACGTCGAAAGTAGTTTCCAGGAATTCGGCCAGCAGCGTAGAGCATTTCCTGATAATTGCAGGTCAAGGGTAAAAAATCCACGTCGCGGTCCAGAGCCTGGTGGGTAGCCGTGACCAGTACAATGGTGTCTCCCCATTGAACGGTGACCGCTCCGCTAGCCTGAAGAGCCAGTTTGCCATGTTCAATAATGATGTCACCATTACTGGTGGCAATGGTGCGCCGAGTTGTTTGAAAAGTCATAAAAAAACCTCACTTGGTTTATGCACTTTTAATAAGGACAGCGTGGCGGGTTCAGTGTTTAGTGCTCACTCCAAGGTGTTTTATTGGGGCGAGGACTAAACACAAAACCGCAAATATTGCTGCTCACAGTGCGGGTAAAAGAAAAAACAGAGCGGGACCAAAGTCCCGCTCTATCCAAGCCTATTTGCGCAAACCGAGCCGTGCAATAAGGTCACGGTAACGCTGAACATCTTTGTTGCGTAGATACTTGAGCAATTGACGACGTTTTCCCACGAGTCGAAGCAGTCCGGCTCGGGAATGGAAGTCTTTTTTGTGCCCTTTAAAATGGGCCGTCAGGTATTCAATGCGAGCGGACAATAGAGCTACCTGTACTTCAGGTGAGCCAGTATCAGCCTCTGTTTGACCGTACTCCTTGACAATTTCAGCTTTTCGTTCCGGGGTTAAGACCACAGCCATATCCTCCAAGTAAAAGGTTCGTGTATAGTGTCCTCATCCGCTTGCGAACGTACAACTAGACAGCCCACAATCCACGCAAAATAGACCAGGATAAAACTTGGTCACGTGTTCTGGCTTCTACCAGAGCCAAGGGTTCTTTGGTGCCCGAAAGCATGAGAGCCCTATCTCCTGGTTGGGCCGGATAGTCAGGAAAGAGTGCTGTGGGGAGCCAGGATCCATTGCGCACCAGTTCTTCCTCTTTGCTGGACAGGGTAAGCCTTGGCCAATGCGGCAAGGCCTGATCCATGGGGACAATGAGGCTTGTGAGCTGATCTTGGCTAGCCAGCACATCCTCCAGATCATGGGCTTGATCTAAGGTGAAGGGATAACTCTCTTCACGTTCCAGTTCGCTGAGTACTGCTCCACACCCAAGTCGCTTCCCCAGGCTGTGGGCCAGGGAGCGGATATAGGTTCCAGCAGAGCAAGTTACTCGAAAAGTAATATGGGGCAGATCTATGGCCAAAATCTGCGCTAAAAAAATTGTGACTTCCTTGGTTTTGACAGGGACCGGTTTGCCAGTTCGATGTAAAAGATACAGGGGTTTTCCTTGGTGCTTAGCAGCTGAAACCGGTGGAACCTCTTGAGACAAAACTCCTTGCCATGCATCTATGGCAGCTTGGACCTCTGCCTCTGATATATGCTCCCAAGGTGCCTGGGTGACAACCTTTCCTTGAATATCATAGGTGTCTGTGGTTTGTCCCAAGGTCAAGGTACCTCGATAGGTTTTTTGATCCTGAGTCAAGTAATTGGCCAATTTTGTTCCTTGACCCAAAAGGACAACCAAAACTCCTGTGGCCATGGGATCCAGGGTACCAGCATGACCAATTTTTTTTTGTCCCAAAGTACGCTTAATGGTGTTTAAACAATGAGCAGAAGTGGGACCTTCAGGTTTATTCAAAACCAGGATGCCGTCAAGCTGTGCGGGTTGCGTAGTCATGAGTTGGGCAAGGCCTTGGTCACTGCGTCAATAAGGAGTTCTTGAGCTTGTGCTATGGGCATAATCAGGGTGCCACCAGCAGCATTACGATGTCCCCCTCCTCCAAAGTGGGCAGCCACGGCCTGAACATTGGTGCTTCCTTTGGAGCGTAAGGAAAATTTAAGACTATTTGCTTCTTCCCGAATACTAATGGCTGCCTGAACACCTCGGATATATAACACCGTATTGACCAGTCCTTCTGTATCTTCGGGAGTAGTTCCAGTTTGGTCAAAAAGTTCTTTGGTAAAAGTGATGACACTGATTTTTCCCTGGGCATAGAGCTTTGCTTGTTGCAGGACCGCACCGCGCATTTGTAACTGGTTGATGGTACCAGTGGATTGTTTTTGTTCGTGAAATGGCCCGGGTAAAAGACCTAAGCGTAAAATTTCTGCGGCCATTTCCAAGGTTTCAGGACGAGTGTTATTAAAACTAAAATCACCCGTATCGGAGATAAGTGCCAGATAAATATATTGTCCTAACAGTCCACACAAGGGTATTCCCAGTTCCCGTGCTAAAACTCCAATCATTTCACCGACAGAAGAAGCTCTTTGGTCAACCCAGTTAAGGGTGCCAAACATGGGGTTACCCAGATGATGATCAATATTGATGACTGTCTTGCTTAATAACCAGGGTGCAATAACAGTCCCGGGGCGATCCACCCCTCCACAGTCAAGGACAATAATGGTATCAACGGGGGTATCAGGTAATATTTGCAGAATTTCTCGGCAGGGCATGAGCCAGGTAAACCTGTCTGGTAGTCCTGATTCATTAAAAAGTATTACCTTTTTTCCTAAAATAGTTAAAATTTCACCTACAGCCAGCATAGAGCCCAGGGCGTCACCATCTGGGGTTATATGAGAGACCACGAGAAAATTGTCGGTCTCCAAGATATGTTCAGCGATGCGTTTCAGGGGGGGCATCATAAACCATGTTCTCCAAAAAACTATCCCAGGCAAATCGCAGGTCAGGAACTGCTCGGAGTTTCAGCTCCTTACCCAGCCGGGTTCGCAAAAAACCTTTGGCACGCAGCAAGGCCTTGTGGATTTCAGCTTCATGTTCTTGACCCTTGATGTGGGTATATAGCACTTCAGCAATACTGAAATCTCGATTCAGGCGTACACCCGTTATGGTCGTAAGCTCCAGAACAGGATCTTCTACCTCTTGAACCAATAAAAGAGCCAGAACTTGCATGATCTGATCTGACATCTGGGCTGCTCGCCTGGAGGTACTTCGCTGCATAACTTATACTCCGAAAACATCCAAATTAGTATGTACCAGCTCTTCTGTGGCCATGGCTTCAATCATGTCCAGAACTTTGGAAAGCTGGCTATGCACATGCGTTGTTTCATTGGCAACAGTAACCACACCAAGTACTAAAGAGTGGTGAGAGTCCTGAGCTTCGGTTTCAGCCACAGCCACATTAAATTTGTTGCGCAGTTTTTGTTTCAGACTATTGGCGGTCTTTCGCTTTTCTTTCAAAGAAAAAATACCGTGTAGCCTAAACTCCAGGCGCAAAGTGCCAACAATCATTTAAATAGTTCGTGCCTCTTCAATAAGCTCAAAGGCTTCAATAATGTCGCCAACTTTGATGTCATTGAAGTTCTCCAGAGCTGCACCACACTCATAGCCCTTGGTCACTTCTTTGGCATCATCCTTAAAGCGTTTGAGGGAGCTGAGTTTTCCAGTATAGGTGACAACCCCGTCACGCAGCAAACGTATATGGGCGTTGCGCTTTAATTTGCCATCACTGACCATGCAACCAGCAATGGTCCCAAACTTGGGTACACTAAAGGTTTGCAGCACATCAGCCTGACCCAGGTATTCTTCCTTAATATCTGGAGCAAGCATACCAGACATGGCGGCCTTGATATCATCTACGAGCTTGTAAATGATGTCATAAAAGCGAATATCCACATTTTCCTGTTCGGCAATTTCTTTGATTTTGGCTGTGGGTCGGATGTTAAAGCCAATAATAATGGCATTGGAGGCTGAGGCCAAGAGAATGTCAGACTCTGTGATGGCACCTGCACCACCATGCACCAGGACAATCTTGACTTCATCTGTGGACAATTTGACCAGGGCTTCAGAAATAGCTTCCAAAGATCCCTGCACATCAGCCTTAAGCAGTAAACTCAAGGTCTGGGCTTCTTCACCGGCTTTGGAGGCAAGGAAACTTTCCAAAGTTACTTTGGATTCCTTGGCCAATTCCCGATCCCGGTGCTTGACGCGTCTGTCTGCAGCAATTTTTCGAGCAACCTTTTCGTCTTGAACAATAACAAACTCATCCCCTGCCTCAGGTACAGATTCAAAGCCCTGAATTTCTGTGGGGATAGCTGGTCCTGCGGTCTTGATTTGGTGGCCTTGATCATCAAACATGGCACGTACCTTGCCGCTGATTAATCCACAAACAAAGGCATCACCCTGGCTGATCTGACCTTCTTGAATAAGCACTGTCCCCACCGGACCACGTCCTTTATCCAGCTTGGCTTCAACAATATGCCCACGACCAGGCTTATCTGGATTAGCTTTGAGATCCAGGACTTCGGCTTGCAGGAGAATCAATTCTAGAAGTTCATCCAGACCTTGTCGTTTTTTGGCTGAAACATGGGCATAAATGGTCTCTCCACCCCAATCTTCAGGCATAAGTCCCAGGTCGGAAAGTTCGCGTTTTACTCGATCCGGATCAGCCTCTTCTTTGTCCATTTTATTGACTGCAACAACAATGGGCACGTTGGCGGCCTTGGAGTGGCTGACAGCTTCACGGGTTTGTTCCATAACCCCATCGTCAGCAGCAACAACAAGAACAACAATATCTGTAACCTTGGCACCTCTGGCGCGCATGGTGGTAAAGGCTTCATGGCCTGGAGTATCTAAAAAGACCACTTCGCCCCGAGGGGTGTTGACATGATACGCACCAATATGCTGGGTAATGCCACCTGCCTCTCCAGTGGCAACACTGGCACTGCGGATAGCATCAAGAAGAGAGGTTTTACCATGGTCAACATGACCCATGATGGTCACAACAGGAGGCCTGGGTTTTAAATCTTCAACTTTATCTGCTTCTTTGGGTAACAAGAATTCTTCTTCAGAAAATCCTATTTTTTCTACTTCATATTGAAATTCCGCCGCAAGCACTAAGGCAGTATCAAAGTCCAGGGATTGGTTGATGGTCGCCATCACACCAAGACCAAAGAGTTTTTTGATTAAATCCTGGGCCTTGATACCCATCTGGTGAGCCAGGTCAGTGAGGCGAATGGTATCTTCAACTCTGATCTTTCGTTTTGACGCCTTGATGGGCTGCGTTGACTGTGGGAGATTTCGGCCACTGCCCGCGCGACGTGCCTCTGCTCTTAATGCTTTTTTGCCCTTGCCCAAAGAAAATTCTTCCTTACGGTAAAGGTCTGCGGCATCAACCATGCGTCGCCCTTTTTTTCTCTTGCCCCGGCTGTCTTTGCCGCCTCCATCTTCAGGAGCTGGTCGTGGTGTCTCTGCAGGTGCTGCTGGTCTTGTAAAACGGCTAGCTGGCCGATCTGGTCGCGTCCCACTAGGTGCGGCGGATGCAGCTGGAGCTGTGTCAGGAAATTCAACAATAGTTGGCCTGGAGATAATCTTGACCTGGACCGGAGCAGGGGCTGGCCGAGATTTCTTGCTTTTTTTCCGGGCCTTGGGTTGTTCCTCGGTGGCCGCAACTTCAGGGGTAGTGACTTTTGTGGCCGCAACTTCAGTAGTGGTAACAACTTCAGGGGTGGGAACTTCCTGGGCAACGTCAGCCGGTTCAGCTTCAGTCTTTTTGGACTCCAAGGTCTCGGGTATAACAGCCGCAGTTTCCTGGTCTAAAGGAGAGGCTTCAGCAGGAGTTTTTTCTTCAGTTGCCTCTACAGGAGCAGCTTCCACATGCTCTTGCACAGGCTCTTCTTTGGGCATGCCTGGCTCAGCTGGCTCAGCTTGAGGCTTAGGCTTAATAATACGTGCTGCCGGTGTACTGATAAGTGTTGCCTTCCGAGAAGGAGCCGGAGGATCAGTCTTTTTCACGTCAGGGGTCGCTTCAAGAGCATCTTCCTGGTCTTCAGGGCTATCGGTATCAGCAGGAGTGGGGGCAGTAGGCTGACCGTCCTTGGCAGGTTTGGGTGTCCGTCGTCTACGAACAATAATTCCTGATGCCGGACGGGTCTCTACGGTTTGAGGGGCTGCAGCTTTGTCTCGATGCTGTTCGCGTACCTGATTGGCTTCTTCGTCAGTCAAGCCACTCATATGGCTTTTAGCTTGGATATCTAGCTCTCGAAGGAGCACCATTAAATCTTTACTGGAGATATCCAGCTCTGTGGCCAGATCTCTGACCCGAATTTTAGTGGACATGTCCACCCCCTTTGCATTTCTTCTGCCAGCCCTTGAAGTGTTCAAATTTCTTCTGGCAAGCCAAATTATGGCATACATAAAAGCCTCGCCCTGGATTTTTACTCGTATTATCCATGCGAAGTTTTAACTCTCCGTGAACAGGACAGGTATATCTTTGCAATGCCTTTTGTTCAAAACGTTGTTTGCAAATAACGCACATGCGTATTGGTATATGTGATACTGGACTTGGTGTGGCCTCAAGGATCATCAAGCATTGCCTCCATCACTGGGCGTATCTTGCTGGCCAGTCCCTTCGTCATCGTTTTCTTGAGATGGGCCAGCAGTTCCTTCCTCATCATTGTCTGGGGATTGGCTAAACAGCAAGTTCAGGGCGCCACGTAAGTTTCCAATATTTTCTTCGTTAATACCTTGAATATTCAGCAGCTCTTCATTTGAGCTTTCAACTATGGCTTCTAAAGAATCAAAGCCTGCTGCAGCAAAATCAGCAATGGAAATTTGGGCTGCACTGGCCAATTGTTCCAGTAATTGTCGATCTTTATGTATTTTATTAAAACGGCTATTGGTCAGGATATCTATTTTCCAACCTAAAAGCTTGGCTGCCAGTTTGACGTTTTGTCCCTTTTTGCCAATGGCTGGAGTCAACTGGTCATCAGGAACCACAACTTCAAGAAATTTTTCTTCGTCCTCGATAGCTATTTTGGAGATCCGGGCTGGCGACAAGGCGTTGGCAGCATAGGTGGCAATATCAGGACTCCAAAGAACAATATCAATGCGTTCTCCCCGCAGTTCTTGGACAATGTTATGGATACGTGAGCCCCGTACCCCAACACAGGCACCCACAGGATCAACATTAGAATCTTGTGACAGGACCGCAACTTTGGCTCGAAGACCTGGGTCGCGAGCCACGCCCATAATATTGACTGTGCCATCAGCGACTTCAGGCACTTCGCGTCTGAACAGACTGATCATGTATTCAGGGTCAGCCCTGGTAATAATGATTTGTGGACCACGTCCTTCTTGATGGACATCAACGATCAGTCCTTCAACGCGATCGCCCTGTCGAAAGCGTTCACGGGGAATTTGTCGATCTTTGGGAAGCAAGGCTTCGGTGCGCCCAAGGTTGACAATCCATCCGGCCCGATCGCGACGTTGGATAATGCCGCTAACAATTTCACCTTTGCGGTTTTTATATTCTTCATAAATAATTTCTTGTTCAGCATCACGCATACGCTGGATAATGACCTGCTTGGCACTTTGGGCCGCAATACGCCCCAAGTCCTCCACCTGGAGACGAAAACCAATGGCATCATCCAGGTCCACATTGGGATCATGTTGAGTAGCCTCGGACATGGAAATTTCTGTATCTGTGTCTTCAACGTCCTCCACGACAATTTTGAACTGATAGACTTCAATTTCCCCTGTCTCTTCATTGAAGGTTACTTCAATGTCCATTTTGTCACCAAATTTTTTGGTCACGGAGGCCCGAATGGCTTCTTCCAGGGTGTCAATCAGCATGTCTCGATCAATGCCCTTGTCCTTGCTGATTTGATCAATGGCTTTTTTTAGTTCCAAGTTCATGAACGTCCTCCGTTCTCCTTACAAAAATATCTCGCAATGGGCTGATGCTAATGTTGCGTAGGCTTACTTGTGTTTAAAATTCGTGAACAAGATGGGCGGTACTTACTTCATCCCAGCTAAATTCAAAGACATTGTTATTGTCCACAAGTTGAAATTTGGGGGGATCAACCACTTGAAGACGGCCTGTAAAGTTTTTTTGGCCATCCTTTGCCTTGTAAAGCCGAATACGAATAGTGTGTTCTTTGTAGGGCTCAAGTTGTTTCAGAGTAAAAAAAGGTCGCTCAAGCCCTGGTGAAGATACTTCAAGGGTATAGGCTCCAGCAATAATATCTTCCACATCCAAAGCCAAGCTCACATGTCGGCTTATTTTTGCGCACTCATCAACGCTCACTCCATGAGGTGAATCCAGATAAATACGTACAAGCTTGTGCTTCCCTCCAGCTCCAAAGCGAAGTTCTATACCCCAAAGTTCAAGCCCTTGGGCCTGACATAAGGGGGTGAGTATACTCACAAGCTGGGTATAAATTTCTTGTTTATCCATATTGTTTATTAGAAAAAAAAAGGCGGACCACAAAAAGGCCCACCCCTATCAGCTACCAAAGTTTCAGTATTGTCACCATCCAGGAGTGGAGCGGGTGACGAGAATCGAACTCGCAACACCAAGCTTGGGAAGCTTGTACTCTGCCAATTGAGCTACACCCGCTCTGCAACAGCTTTTCTTGCCTGAGGATTAGGAGCTCCGTCAAGTCTTTTTCTTATAAAGCATTCTTTGTCTTTTTTTGGTCTGCAAATTGCTTGGTAGGTCTCAAGCAAGGAGGTAACCCATGCAAGATAGTGGTTATAGTGCTACCTTTGGAGCATTAACGCAACAATATCGGATGGATATTATTGCCAATAATTTGGCGAATGTGAATACAACGGGTTTTAAGGCCGATAAACTGGCTTTTCGGGATACATTTACGCGTTACGCCCATGATTTGCTCAATCCCAATAAAAGTGTGCAGGAGCAAGTCCCCTGGCCCAGAGGCTTTGTTCTGGCTCAATCGCGTATTGCCGAGCGGGTCATTGATTTTTCTCAAGGCAATATGAAAAGCACTGGCAATCCTTTGGATTTTGCCATTGCTGGTGATGGTTTTTTTCGTATCCAGACGCCGGAAGGAGAAATGCTCACTCGCCAGGGTGCATTCCATCGTTCAAGCGATGGATATATTGTTGATGCGCATGGCAATCAACTTTTGGGTGAGGGTGGTCCTCTTCAGCTGCCAGAGGAAGGAACTGTAGTTGTGGATGGCAGTGGTGGTCTGTCTGTCAATGGGGAGCAGATTGATAGTATTTCCCTGGTGACAGTGGAGGACCTGGCAGTTTTGGAAAAGATTGGTCATTCCATGCTTCGAATCCGACCTGATGCCAATGCCCAGACTATTGCTGCTGAAGACGCCTCAATAGAACAGGGTTTTGTGGAAGCAGCTAATATCGAGGTGGTTACGGAAATGGTCAATATGATTGAGACCATGCGTGCTTTTGAAGCTTATCAAAAAATGATCACCAGTACCTTTGAACAGGATAAAAAGGCCATAAATGAAGTGGGTGCGCCCAGGTAGCACTGCTTTAGTTTTTTAAGCCAATAGCGGGGTGTCCTGATCCCCCAAGGAGAACCAGTATGATTCGAGCGTTATGGACCAGTGCCTCGGGCATGATTGCCCAACAGCTCAGCCTAGATGTCACCGCCAATAACCTGGCTAATGTCAATACCACGGGATTTAAGAAAAACAGGGCTGAGTTTGAGGACCTCATGTATCAGAACATGAAAATAGCGGGGACTATGAACCAGTCCGGCAACCGCCTCCCCGTAGGCATGCAGATTGGTATGGGGGTACGCCCAGTCTCGGTGCACAAACTTTTTTCTCAAGGCGACTTTCAGAACACAGGCAACCAGCTTGATCTGGTCATTGAAGGCGACGGGTTTTTTAGAATCGATCGGAATGGAGAAGAAGCCTACACCAGAAATGGAGCTTTCAAGCTCGACGATGATGGCCGTATTCTTACGGACAATGGGCATCCCTTACAGCCGGAATTTATGGTTCCTGCTGAAACTCAAAATATTGTCATCACTGAAGACGGTCATTTGAGTTGCGTGGATAAGACTGGTGAGGAAATCGCATCCACAGACATCCCTATCTATACCTTTATAAATCCAGCCGGATTAAAAGCTATTGGGCGTAATCTGTTTTTTCAAACTGATGGATCTGGAGAAGCAGTAGAAAGTGTGCCTGGGCAAAATAATGCCGGTACCCTGGCGCAGGGATTTCTGGAAATGTCCAACGTGGAAATTGTTGAAGAAATGGTGAATATGATTGTGGGACAAAGGGCTTATGAAGCCAACTCCAAGTCCATCACCACTGCGGACACTATGCTCCAAATTGCCAATCAATTGAAGAGATAGAACAATGCGAGTTTTGTTTTTTCTGCTCATTTTCCTGTCCACTAGCCTGCCTGCCCTTGCTTCAGGTGCATTGGTGATAACTGGAGCACTTTGTGTAGATGATCCGGCGATTACTTTGGCTGATTTAGCTCGGGCAGAGGGTCAGGAAGCAGCAGATGTTTTGGCCGCCATAGGCAGTGAGCCGTTGTTGGCCTCCCCCAAGTTTGATGGTGCCAGGGCAACATTACATGGTCCCAAGCTTCGTGATCTTATTCTTCAACGTTTTGGCACAGCGTTGCCACCTATTTCTGTGCCCGATCGAGTACAAGTGCAGCGCGGTGGACAGGTTGTGTCCACCCAGTCTTTGCGTCCAGCTATAGACAAAATTTTGACTCAGGCCCTGGAACCCTATGAAGCAGATGTGGAGCTTCGTGACTACCGTATTGCAGATTATTTTTTCCTAGGCAGCAAAGAACCAGTTCAGTTTCGTGTCAGCCCTGTGGGTACTCTTGGGCCAGGAAGGATCAGCCTGCGCCTTGAGGCTGTCAACGAGGCTGGAGCTGTCTTGCAAAGTTTTACCGGTACAGTTTTTGCCGATGTGTGGAAAACTGTACCTTGTGCTGCGCGAGTTTTAAATAGGGGAGATATTTTAGAACCAGCACTTATCACCTTTGCCCGTAAAAATTTGGCGTATTTATCCCAACCTCCCTGGCACGGACAGGGGTTGCCCTTACGCATGACAGGTCCTGTAGGGGAAGGTCAGCCCATCACCATGGCTGCTGTGGAAATGATCCCTTTAATATCCAAGGGACAGATGGTGACCATGATGTATGCTGGAGAGACGTTGACCCTTACTGTGCCCGCAGAAAGTCTTGAAGATGGTGGGGCTGGAGTCAGGATTCGGGTACGCAATATGCAAAGCAAAAAGATAGTTGCTGCACGTGTTGTTGATGAACAAACAGTTCAAGTCCCGTAGCAGCAGGAGTGGTATATGCAAAACAAATTATTGGTCATTGTTCTCCTGGTTTTTGGCCTGTCTGCGTGTCGGGCTTCAGGTCGTCCACCCATGCCAGCAGCAGTGGTTACACCACCGCCTCAGGAGAGAGTAGCTCCGGTTAATAATCCGGGCTCTCTTTTTGATCCGGATGGGGCACAAGTCCTTTTTGCCGATGCCAGAGCCAACAAGGTTGGTGATATTGTCATGATCAAGGTGGTGGAAACAACTTTGGCTAAAAACAAGGCGTCCACCACTGCAGACAAAGACAGCTCCCTTAACCTTGGGGTGCAGTCTTTTCTGGGTAAAGAGAGCTTGCCTTTGATTCCTGGCACAGTGGGAGACATGCCTTTTGTTAAGGCTGGTTCTACCAGCAAGTTTGACGGAGATGGCGAAACCAAACGTGAAAGTTCCATCATGACCACAGTGGCAGCACGAGTGACCCGGGTCCTTGGTAATGGACTTATGGAAGTCGTGGGAGCTCGGGAAACCAGGGTCAATGGTGAAACCCAGATTGTGCTGGTACAAGGAGTAGTCCGGGATCGAGATATTGACGCGGACAATACCATTCGTTCCACAAACATGGCTGAAGCACGTATTGAACTCTATGGAGAGGGTATTTTGGCCGAAAAACAACGCCCAGGATGGCTGACAAGGATACTTGAAAATGTATGGCCATTTTAAATTAACAGGTTTGGGGCTTATCTTCCTGTTTGCTCTAACCTTGGTTGTGGATCAAAACCTGGCTCAGGCAGTACGTCTTAAGGATATTGCCGAGTTTGGCGGTGTGAGAACCAACGACCTGGTTGGCTATGGTCTGGTTGTGGGCTTGGCTGGAACAGGGGATAAGAGTGGTTCTCAATTTACTGTGCAGTCCATGGCCAATATGCTGGAAAGTATGGGTGTTAAGGTTGATCGAGCAGCTCTAAAACCTAAAAATGTGGCTGCAGTTATGGTCACAGCCAAAATGCCTGCTTCTTCCAGACCCGGTTCCCGCCTTGATGCTACGGTTTCTTCTTTAGGTGATGCATCGTCCTTATTGGGAGGTGTGCTTCTTTTAACTCCCCTCAAAGGTGTGGATGGGAATATTTATGCATTATGCCAAGGTTCTTTGGCTGTGGGTGGCTTTGCTGCAGGTGGTGAGGCTGCAACAGCCAGTAAAAATATCACCACTGTGGGGCGGATACCCAACGGGGCAGTTATTGAACGGAGCGTTCCCTTTACCTTTGATGATCAAAAAGAAATTCTCATTACCCTGGGCAGTGAAGATTTTTCCACAACCAAACAGGTCACAGACAGTTTGAATAAGGCTTTGGGTGGTTCCTTTGCTCATCCTCAAGACGCATCCACAGTAAGTCTTACCGTTCCTTCCCAGTATCAGGGAAATCTCGTGGCCCTGATGGCTTCCCTGGAGAATTTGGAAGTACGTCCAGACTCTCGGGCCAAGGTGGTGGTGGATGAAAAAACAGGCACTGTGGTCCTTGGAGCGACGGTCAGTCTTTCCAAGGTTGCGGTATCTCATGGTAATTTAAATGTCGTTGTTTCTGAGCAGGCCCAGGTATCTCAGCCAGGTCCCTTTGGTGGAGGACAGACAGTGGTTACTCCGGCAACTCAGCTTGGGGTGCGAGAAGAACAACGTCGCCTGCTGCTCATGGATGGCGCCTCTATTCAGGAATTGGTGGATGGACTCAATGCCATTGGAGCCACACCACGAGATCTAATATCCATTCTGCGCACCATGAAGTCTGCTGGTGCACTGCATGCAGACCTTGAAGTCCTGTAAACCAGGCCCGGAGGAGTTATGAATGAGATTATGAACCAGGGCGATCTTTCTCAGAGTGCAACCACTGATTTGCAAAATCGTTTGCGCAGTCTGCGTTCCGGGCTACAAAGCAATAAGCAACCGGAGCAGGTTAAGCTCAAAAAAGCATGCGAGGATTTTGAGGCTATATTTATTGGGCAGCTTTGGAAGCAAATGCGAGCTTCCGTACCCAAAGACGGCATGCTGCATTCTAAGGAAGAAGAGCAATACTTATCCATGTTTGATCAGGAATTATCTTTAAAGATGGCTCGTGGTGGAGGTATTGGTTTATCAGACATGCTTTATACATCTTTATCTGAACGTCTGGCTATGGCCAGCAAAAATACAGATACATCCAGGCCATTGTTACCCCTTAAACAAGCACAAAAATCACACGAATTAGTCAATCAGATGACACCACAGACCAGTACTGTGGAGGCACTGGCAGCGAAGCAACAAATAGATATGTTGGCTCAAAGTATTGAGCGAACCTTGGGTGGACAAGAGCCAAAAGAACCCCTTGCAGTTGCGCAGTCTGGCCGCATTGACCTGGATGAAGCCATGCGCAGCGTACTTCTGGATGAAAATGAGAGTATGTGATGGGTGTTTTAAGAGCTTTTTGCTTCATTATGTGTTCTTGGTCGTTAATTTGCAGTTTTATTTTTAAGGAGCATTGATTGGGCAGATATTGCCGGTCTTCCCTTAAAAAAATTGTGAGCAAACAAGGATGAAAGCCATGCGTGATATTCTTTATAGTAGCCTGAAACGACAATCCAAGGGAACAGAACTGCTGACTTTTATGCTTGAGGAAGAATATTCCCTGTTGCGGGGTGGGCAGCCTGATGCAGTAGCTGGTCTGGAAATAAGTATTCAGGAATTGGTCAGGCAATTGGTGCGAGAACGTGAGTTTTTGCAAAAAATTTTGGCTCAAGCTGGCTATCCATCCTTGGCCGAATATTTGGCTACGCAATCCGAAGATGAACAAGAGTGTTTTATTACCCTGCGTGACTATCTCGTTGATCAGGAGCAGGCCAGTGCCAGACAATCAACAGTTAATGCGGATTTGGCGATGGCTTTGTGGGAGCAAAGTGGTCAGTTGTTGTCCACTTTTTCAAGTCGTATCGCCCCCAAAGAACGCAATACCTATACGGCCAAGGGCACGTGGCATGATCGAAGTACTACTGCGTCCCTGGTTAGTGGGAGACTTTAATGCCTGGCATCACCTCACTTTTTAATATTGGGAAAAAATCCCTTTTTGCCAATCAAGCAGCCATTGAGGTGGTGGGCAATAATATTTCCAATGTTAATACACCCGGTTATAGTCGCCAGGCTGTACGCTTTGAAGATGGGCTGTATCTCAACTACTCGCCTGGTCAATTGGGCACTGGCGTTAATGCTGTTGAAGTCATTCGTTATTTTGATGAATTTATTGAAGGTCAGTATAATTCCAAGGCTTCAGAACGTGAACGATGGAATGCTTTGTATGAAAACCTGCAACATATTGAAATGATTTTTAATGAAGCCAATGCCAGTGGAATTAGCTCAGCTTTGGATGCCTTTTGGAGTGCCTGGCAGGTGGTGGCCAGTCGGCCTGACGATACCAGTGCGCGTACCGCTTTGTTGGAAGAGGCCTCAGCTTTAGAGCGAGCCTTGAAACTTGCAGACACTGACTTGCGCAAGATGCAAGACCAGATGGACCGGGTCATTGGCAATGAAGTCAAGGAAATTAACCAATTATTGAAAGATATTGCAGAGATTAATACCAAGATCAATATTACTGAGGAGACGGGAAAGAACAATGCCAATGGTCTGCGTGATCAGCGGGCATCTTTGGTCCGTGAGCTGGCCGAAAAAATGGATATTACCTATATAGATAATGGATTGGGTAATGTGACTATTTTGACCACAGCCGGGCACACCTTGGTTGATGGGGGCATTGCCTTTCGTTTGGCTTTTGAAGGAGCACAAGTCATTGCTGATGTCAAAGCATCTGCTCCAGGGGAATACTTTGAAGGTGAGCTGCGCTTTGAGGGTGGGGCCAAAAGTGAATATCTGGTTGAAATTGTTGATGGAGGTGACTTGGGAGTTGCCACATTCAGGGTTTCTACAGATGACGGCAGGACTTGGACCAATGGGTACACAGCCGAAGGGCAGGATAACCCGATAGTTCTTGACGATGGTTTGGTGATTTATTTTGATCCTGATCCCAATGGACATCTTTTGGTGGCCGGCGATTCTTTTTATATTTATCCCAAAGACACCTTGTTCTGGTATGAGACCTCCACATCCAAGGTCAACATCACCCCCCAAATTTTACCCAATGGACAAGACAATGACCGCCGTCTCATAGGTGGTTCTTTGGCTGGATATTTTCAATTTCGCGATGATAGTATTGGTGGCTATTTGGAACGCCTGGATGCTTTTAGCAAAAGTCTGGCCTGGGAAGTCAACCGCATGCATTCTCAGGGGGCGGGACTGTCCAGATTTGAAGAAACCATTGGTACTTATCGGGCAAACAATACTACCGCATCCTTGCACTCTGCGGGGCTTCTTTTTGCAAAGGAACTGGTGCAGGGCAGCGTACAACTTCATCTGTATGACGCAACCACTGGGCAATTGGCACGAACGTTATCAGTAAATATCAACCCAGCAAGTGATACTTTAGAGGATGTGCAGGCGGCCTTGGATGGCCTTGAGGGCCTGTCGGCAACAATTCTGGATGGTAAACTTCAGCTTAAAGCTGACGAGGGTTATGATTTTGCCTTTGGTACAGACACCACCGGTCTTTGGGCAGCATTGGGCATCAATACGTTTTTTGAAGGAGATTCATCTGGGGCATTGGCCATCAATATGACTGTGCGATCCAATACCAATTATTTAAATACCGGGCATGTCAATGGTGCTGGGGAAATGAATGAGGGCGATAATACTACAGCCACGGCCATTGCCAGTTTGCAGTACAGATCTGTGGCAATCTTTACTCTTTCTGATGGTACCACCACCCAAAGTCTGGGGGACTATTACTCCACTTTGGTGGCCAGGGTTGGTTCCCAAACACAAAACGCCAAGTTCAATAGTGAACACAAGACAGCCCTGGCAGCAGATCTTTTGGCCCGACAGGATGCTGTTAGCGGTGTTAATCTGGATGAAGAAATGACCAATTTAATCAAGTTCCAGCATGCCTATACTGCGGCAGCCAAGTTGATCACTACAGCAGAATCCATGTTGCAGGTTCTTTTGGGTATGAAGAATTAGGAGATGGGTTATGCGTGTTGCATTTCGTAGTCAGTACAGTAATTTTTTATACAATTTACAAATTACTCAGTCCCGTCTGATGGAATTGAACATGCAGGCTTCCAGCCAGAAGCGCATCAACAAGCCATCGGATGATCCTGTGGGTACAGCAAGGGTCTTGAACTATCGCAGTTCCCTTGCGGCCATAAATCAGTACCAGAAAAATATTGATACATCCATGGGCTGGCTTAATCTGGCCGATGAAACCCTGATGCAAACCAGTACCATTTTAACCAGGCTTAAAGGGCTGGCGGAACAAGGTGCCACAGGTACCCTTACAGCCTCGGATCGGGAAGCCACTGCCTTTGAGGCTCGTAATCTTTTGGGGCAGCTGATTAACCTCTCCAATACCAGGTATGAAGGCAATTCCATTTTTGGTGGGCACAAGTTTGATGCCAGTGCTTATGAAGAAGGTCTGATGGTTTATGATCAAGATGGCCAAAGTGTGTCAAAGGACGGTCAGCCCATTGCCTTGAGCATCACTGGAGCATCAAGTCGAAGTATATTGGTGCAGTTTATAGGCACGGGAACGGCAACAGTTGGCACAGATGTCATTGCTTACCAATATTCTGATGATGGTGGAAAGTCCTGGAAAGAGGGGACTATTGCGGCTGGTGAGCGCAGGCTGGATTTGGGCGGTGTGGAAGTCATGCTTCGGGCTGACTACGAGGTAGAGTTGTCACCGGAAGAAAATAACAAGACCTCAGAGGGCTCCTGGCTGACGGTGGCTCCAACAGCTATCTATAAAGGGGATCATGAAACCCAATCTGCCGTAACTTTTGATACAGAAAGCCCAGGATTTACTGTAGTACCCTTGGGTGGTTTTATTCAAGACGTAGAGGTAAGCATCCCGGCTAATGTCACTTTTGGTAATGGAACTTCCTTTGATGCGACTCTTACATTTGGGGGTGTAAGCTATGATGTGACAGTGTCTAATACGTCTAGCTCTCCGATTATTGAGACCATATACGGGGGGATTCAAATTTTAGGTGGAACAGACCCTGTTTCGGCAGAAACTACCTTTACCGTGCATGCCAAACAGACTGCGGTGTACAATTTGGGCTCTGACCTGGACGTAAACGCCAGGGCTCAGGGTGTTTTTACCAAAGATGTGGTGGTGCGAGTGGACACGGACACGACCATCGGTGGCGGTACTTTTGAGTATTCCTATAGCATTGATGGTGGAGTCACTTGGTCCGAAGGACATAAGGCCAGTAATGCTCAGGACCAAGCTGAATTATTGGTGCCAGGCGGTAAGCTGGTTCTTTCTGCACGGGGCACCAGTGCGGAGCTCATTTCAGGCAATCAGTTTGTCATTCATCCCCATACTGCAGCCCATAACATAGAAATTACCACCAATGAGTATATTCAGGTCAACAATACAGGGTCCAATATTTTTGGTGGCTATTATGAGCATGGGCAGATGCCCATATTTTCATCTAGTTCCGAGGGGAAAAATATCTTTGTGACTGTGGGCAAACTTGTGGCTGCCCTGGAGAACAATGATCAGCAGGCTTGTGGCCAGGCTTTGGAAAATCTTGAAGAGGCCCATGAACACTTGACTGTCCAATTGGCCTCTGTGGGGGGGCGAGAAAATCGGCTTACTGTGGCTAATGCCGTATTAACAGGATTAAAGCTCAATGAAACCGAGCGTATGAGTAATGTGGAGGATGTTGATTTGGCGACACTTATGACCGATCTAACCAATCAGCAATGGGCCTATGAGGCAGTACTTAAATCTTCCTCCATGATCATGCGCATGAGTTTACTCAATTATTTGTAGGATGCATTTATGTTGATTCTTTCGCGACGACCCGGAGAGAGTATGCATCTTGGTGATGATATTAAAATCACTATTTTGCAGGTCAAAGGGCAACAGGTAAAAATTGGTTTTGATGTTCCAGAACATATGCCGATCTATCGCGAAGAACTGTATCTCAAGGTACAAGATGAAAATAAACTGGCTTTGGAACTCGATAACACTGATATTATGGTGGCGACAGCTTTATGGACAAGCAAAGAAAAACAATAGCTTCACGTATTGGCAACCTGGTTGTCGCGTTGGACACAACGATTCGTTTCCCCAGGGGACTTATTGGCTTTGAAAACCTGCGTGAATTTGTGTTGGTGGAGCTTAAGGCTGGTTCACCCTTTCGGTTTTTACAGAGTATGGAAAACCCGGCCATGGGTTTGATGGTGGCTGATCCATTTTCCTTTTTATCCGCCTATAATGTACGCTTGGCCATGGCGGAGGAGCGTATTTTACAGGTCAAAAGTGTTCGGGATTTGGTGATCCTGGTTACAGTAACAGTACCCAAGGGAAATCCTGAAGAAACCATTTTGAATTTAACTGGTCCTGTTTGTATCAATGTGCACAAACGACTAGGTTTGCAGTCTCCGCAAGTAGGTTTGAATATGCCCTCTCGCGTTTTTTTAAAAGACTTGGATATACTGCAGAAAAAATCTGCCAATTTATAGGCAAATTTTTTCATCAGTACAAATATGGAACATGACCATGCCGTCTGTTGACACTTGCCTTGTCACTTTGCACACGGCCCAGGGCTGTAGATTTCAGCTAACCATGGGAGACCTGTAATGAGTTTACCATGACAAGCAACAACCCTACCCCATAGTTTAGCATTTCTCTAGGACACCTTGCTTCCATTGAGCACTGATGCACTGGGAGTGAGTAATTGTAATCCTCCCTCCTGCTTTACCGCTAAAATCATACCCTGAGAAACAAGGCCACGTAATTTGCGAGGTTTGAGATTGGCTACGACAATGACTTGGCGGTTAACGAGGTTTTCTGGGGACCAAAATTCAGCAATACCAGCCACAACTTGCCGCAGTGTGTCCTCACCAGTATCAACTTTAAGGACTAATAAGCGGTCTGCCTGAGGATGGGGCTCGACGGAAATAACAGTGCCCACACGTAAGTCAATTTTGGTAAAGTCTTCAAAGTCTATGCATTCCGGGCAGGCCATATCTGGTTGGCTTGGGGCCGGTGGTTTGGGAGCAGTTTTGGGTTTAGAAGGTGTTTTGGGTTTGTCTTCGGGTTTTTCCAGCTCCTGACGTGGAAAAAGGTTGGATTGGTTGGCCACAATGGTTCCTGGCACAAGTCCATACCATGAAGCCATTTCTGTCTCCAGGTCCACATTTTCCAAAATAAATTTTGTGCCCAATTGCTCATGCATGACCTCACTGACTGTGGGCATGATGGGCCATAAATGGACGGCAACTTTGCGCAAGCCCTCAAGAACAATATAAATGACCGTACCAAGGCGGATAAGGTCTTGGTTTTTATAGAGGGTCCAGGGTGCGGTGGAATCAATATATTTGTTCAGATGTCGGATAAGATCCCATAATGATTTAAGAGCACGGGAAAATTGGAAGTTGCCAAATTGGGTTTGAAAATTGTCCATGGATGTTTGCCCAATTTCCAATACTTCTCGGTCCTGTTCTAAAATTTCTCCACATTCAGGCACCTGACCAGCGAAGTATTTATGGGTCATGGCCAGGGTGCGTGAAAAAAGATTGCCAAGGTCATTGGCCAAATCCGCATTAAAACGACCCACCAAGGCTTCTTCACTAAAGGAAGAGTCTTGGCCAAAACTCATCTCAGAGAGTAAAAAATAGCGAAAAGCACTTAAGCCATATTTTTGGGCCATATCCAAAGGTGCGATGACATTACCCAGACTTTTGGACATCTTGGTTTCATTGACCGTCCAATATCCATGGACCCTCAGGCCTTTATAGAGTGGAATACCTGCGGCCATGAGCATGGTTGGCCAAAAAATGGCGTGGGGTTTTAAGATATCTTTGGCCACCAAATGGTGGGCTCCAGGCCAGTAACGAAGATATTTTTCTCCGTTTGGATAGTCCAGGGCAGAAATATAATTGATAAGGGCATCAAACCAAACATAAGTCACAAAGTCTTTGTCAAAGGGCAGTTCAATGCCCCAGGTTAAGCGACTTTTAGGTCTTGAAATGCACAGATCACCGAGATCTTCCTTGAGCATGGACAAAACTTCATTGCGATATCGCTCGGGCTGAATAAATTCCGGATGCTCTTCAATGTGACGACGCAAGGGCTCCAGATATTTGCTCATGCGAAAAAAATAGTTTTTTTCCTGGATATAGGTTGGTGCAGTCAGATGATCCGGGCACTTGCCATCCACCAGCTCCTTGTCGGTGTAAAATCGCTCACAACCAAAGCAATAGTGTCCACCATATTCAGCAAAATAGATATCATCTTTGTCAAAGACCTCTTGCAAAACATGCTGGACACATTTTTTGTGGGCTTCATCTGTGGTGCGGATAAACGAGTCGTTGGATATTTCCAGGCTTGGCCATAAGTCTTTAAAGAGTTGACTGATGGCATCAACGTAATTTTGCGGGTTTTGCCCGGCAGCTTCTGCAGCCTGCACAATTTTATCGCCGTGTTCGTCAGTGCCCGTTAAAAAGTATGTGGCATCTCCTTTAAGGCGATGGAAACGACTAATACTGTCAGCCACAATGGTAGTATAGCCATGACCCAGGTGAGGCCGGGCATTAACATAGTAAATGGGTGTAGAAATAAAAAAAGGTTTCATTTTGGCGTTCCGTGTTTTTGGGAGGGAGTAGCTTTGGGGGTACGATTTTTACGTGACACAGCGTTTTTACGACGTTTTTCTCGATGTGAGGGTTGTCGAAGTTCTGATGGCAAATCAGTTGCACGATCGGATTTTGCTTCGTTCGTTTGCGATTGTTTTGGGGAGTGCACAGGTTTTTTTTCTTGTGGCTCTAGATCAGATTTCTGTTCTGGATGCTTGTGGGGCGGCTTATGGTGACGCTTTTGTGTATGCTGGTTCCGTTGTCCGTATTTTTTATCATACTTATTTTGGCCTGGAAGATCAGAGTCTTGCAAGGCTTTTAATTCAGCCGGAATATCCTCCATGCTGCTCTCTTCATGGATGACCACGCGAGGTTGTTGATCAGGTACAAGCATAGCATGCCACTGGTCTAAGGAAAAATCTTGCTCATCACCTACTTCATTTAAGACAGTGACAGATTCCCGAAACATATTGGTTCGCAGGGTTTTCATAGGTCCTTGGGCAGTCATGTAGCGACGGCCAATCTTGGGTGCCCGGTTTTGAAAGTCCAAGTAGCTGTCCTTTTCATAGGCCAGACAACAGAGCAGGCGTCCACAGGCTCCGGATATTTTGGCTGGATTGAGAAACAGATTTTGGTCTTTGGCCATTTTAATGGTCACAGTCTCAAAACGTCGTAAATACCGACGACAACAACAAACCTGTCCACAATTACCCAAAGCACCAATCATTTGAGTTTCGTGGCGCACACCTATTTGTCGTAATTCAATGCGGGTCCGATAGGTCCGGACCAGTTCCTTGACCAGTTCTCGAAAATCTACCCGTCCAGGAGCTGTAAAGTAAAAAATCATTTTGCTTTTATCAAAGTAGATTTCTACTTCCACTAACTTCATATCCAAACTAAGGCGATCAACGCATTCCTGACAAAAAGCCATGGCTTCTTGCGCCAAGACGTGATTTTCTTGACCAATGTCCATGTCTTCCTGATTGGCAGGCCGATAAATGGGTTTAATGGCTTCTGGATCAAGGCCAGGAGGGATCGTGTCACGCAAGGTAACAATTTGACCAAAGCCAATGCCTTCCTCGGTTTTGACCAACACCATGTCATTGACAGAGAGTACAAAGGGAGAGGCCAAAAAATAATAAATTTGGCCCAGACGTTTAAAAGAAACTCCTACATATTGCGCCATATATATCCTAAACAAGTTTTGCTTGGTGTGCATCCAAAACCATGTACACAAAATAGTTAGTGTTGAGGTGAGTTTTGCTTTGAACTAAAAAAATACTAGCCAGAGAAGTATCGTCTGACAAGCAGGAGAATATCTGGCTGACAACCAAACTTAAGTATCAGCATAGAAATATTTGAGGCTTGCCAAAGCATATGACTGAACTTATGGTGAGTTATCTATCATGGCAGGATTGTGTATGAATATTCATCCCATGGATATATACTCTACTGATGACTTGAGTTTAGGCCAAGAGCCGGGTTTTTCCAGGCAGGCCATGAATGCTCAGGTCTCCACCCAAACTATTGGAGTGCAGCTGGGCAAGCTCGGCATCAGCTTGAGTGCACAAAGTGTTTCTGTTGCCAATGAACCTGCCCCTGTCATTCTACAGGATTTTGCTCGAGAAATAGAACTCCAGTTTCTGATTCAGCATGTTACGCCATTTCAGCCCAAAGGCACTTATGCTTATAACGCAACCATGCAGCGTTTGGGAGCATCAGCCTATGCCCTGGAGCAGGGGCGCAGTCGCTCTGTTGCGCCCATGATCAGCACCCACGTCTAGAAATTCGTTGTATTTATATTTTTTTAAGGGGCTAGCGAACCCCTGTTTTTTTATTGCTGTAAATATGCTTCCAGTTTGGCTAGTGCCCGTTCAATCCCCGCTGGATCTGATCCGCCAGCCTGAGCCAGGTCCGGACGTCCGCCGCCGCCACCTTTAATTTCAATACATATTTCCTTAATCAGGGCCGGGGCTGTATAGCGGTCATGGAGGTCTTTGCTCACCGAGACGAGGAGCATAGCCTTGTGCTCAATGTCTGCCGCCAAAGCAATAATGCCGCTGGAAATTTTGGAACGCAAATCATCCATAAGGTTGCGCAAGGCATTGATATCCGGAGAATCAACTTTACAGGTCAACACCTGTAGGCCGTTGATGTTTTTTACTCCTGTGGCCAGATCTTTGCCACTGGCAGACATCATTTTGGTCTGTATAGCAGACAATTCTTTGCTTAAAGCCCTGTTTTGTTCTTGAAGAGCACGTACTTTTTTACCTACTTCACCGGGGATGGCTTTGAGCAGCTGTGCTGTTTCGCGGATTTCCTCCCGATTGCTTTGCCAATAATGCAGTGCATCCCAACCGGTTAAGGCTTCAATGCGGCGTACACCAGCAGCAATCCCTCCTTCGGAGACAATAGCAAAAGATCCGGCCTGACCAGTAGCCGACAGGTGGGTACCCCCGCACAACTCCACAGATTCTCCAGGCATTTCTATGACCCGCACCTGAGCATCATATTTTTCACCAAAAAGGGCGACAGCCTGTTTATCCTGAATGGCCTGATCGTAGTCCATAACCTGAGCTATAACCGGGGCATTGGCCAAAATGGCTCTATTGACCTCATCTTCGACCTGGCGCAGTTCTTCAGGAGCAAGACCGGAAATATGAGTAAAGTCAAAACGTAATCTGGACGGACCAACCAATGATCCAGCCTGCTTAACATGACTACCCAAAATACGTCGTAAGGCAGCGTGCAAAAGGTGGGTGGCGGTGTGGTTGCGAGCCGTGGCCATGCGTTCTCCCTCTTCCACCAAAAGTGTTACTTCCTGATCAGCCAGGATTTCTCCACTGGAAATTTCTATTTTATGCACAATCAAATTGGGAGCAGGCTTTAGGGTGTCCAGAATTTGTGCTGTGCCCGTAGGAGCTTGGACCCGACCTGTGTCGCCCATTTGTCCACCAGATTCACCATAAAAAGGTGTTTTCAGGGTGACCATAAATCCGGTGCCAGCATCAAGACTAGTCACACTTTGTCCCTGATCATCAAGAAGGGCGAGAATGCGACTGGTGGTCTGCATACAATCATAGCCGACAAATTCCGATTCAAGGCCCTGGCTTAAAAGATTGGCAAACTCATTGGCCAGTCCCTTGTCACCAGATCCGGCCCAGGCTTCTTTGGATTTCTTTTTTTGCACAGCCATGCATTGCTGAAACCCGGCTTCATCTACGATAAAATTTTGTTTTTGGGCAATATCATTCACGATATCCAAAGGAAATCCATACGTATCATAGAGTTTGAAGGCTGTGGTTCCGGAGATGCTTTTTTGACCTTGCGCTTCAAGGCTGGTCATTTCACTTTCCAAAATTTGCAGGCCTTTATCCAGGGTTTCTCCAAAGCGTTCTTCTTCCTGACGAACGACCCGGAGCATGAACTCCCGACTGGCTGTAAGTTCGGGAAAAGCGTGTCCCATTTCACGGACAACCTGGTCGGCAGTGGAATAGAGAAAGGGTTGGTTAAAACCCAACAATTTACCAAAGCGGTAGGCACGGCGAATTAAGCGACGGAGCACATACCCTCGCCCTTCATTGGATGGGAGCATGCCGTCAGCCAGTAAAAAGGCTATGGCTCGGCTATGGTCGGCAATAACGCGTAGGGCTGTGTCTGTATCGTAATTGTCGCCATAAGATACCCCGGCTTTTTGGGCCATGGCTTGGATGAGACCTTGAAATAGGTCTGTATCAAAATTGGATCGTTTGCCCTGGCACACGGCAGTGATGCGCTCAAGACCCATGCCTGTATCAATACTTGGTTTGGGCAAGGGGGTCATGGTGCCGTCTTGGGCACGATTAAATTGCATAAAGACCAAGTTCCATATTTCCAGGAAACGGTCGCAATCACAGCGTCCAATGCCGCAATCCGGACCACAAGACATGTCCGCGCCCTGGTCCACATAGATTTCAGAACAAGGGCCGCAGGGGCCAGTGTCACCCATGGCCCAGAAGTTGTCGGCTTCATCCAGGCGGTAAATACGATTTGCAGGCACTCCGGCTACTTTTTGCCACAGGTCTCCTGCTTCGTCATCTTCTCGAAAAATAGAGATATACAGGCGGTCCTTGTCCAGATCCAATTCCTGAGTGATAAAGTTCCAGGCCAGCTCAATGGCTTTTTCTTTAAAATAATCCCCAAAGGAAAAATTTCCGAGCATTTCAAAAAAGGTATGATGCCGGGCAGTACGGCCAACATTTTCAAGATCATTGTGCTTGCCACCAACACGTAAGCACTTTTGAGACGTTGCTGCGCGCAGGTAATCACGTCGTTCTTGCCCTTGAAATATTTTCTTGAATTGCACCATGCCCGCGTTGGTAAAAAGCAGGGTCGGGTCATCTTGAGGCACCAGGGATGAGCTGGGCTCAATGCTATGACCATGGGCCTGGAAGTATTGCAGAAATTGAGTGCGAATTTCAGCAGCGCTGATCACAAAATACCTCTCTTTTGATCAAAAAAAGTAACATGGTTGGGGGCAAAATCAGGTTTATGACTCAGTGGGTGTCTCTACATCCTGGTTTGGATTGAGCATACCCAAGTGTTCCAGTAAGGCTTGTTCAATTTGGGTGCGCAGGTCGTCATTATCTTGTAAAAATGCACGCACATTTTCCTTGCCCTGGCCCAGGCGTTCAGCTCCATAAGAATACCAGGACCCACTTTTGTCCACAATGCCTTGATCTACACCTATATCCAACAATTCTCCTGCCCGAGAAATGCCGGTTCCAAAAAGGACATCGTATTCAGCCTCGCGAAAGGGCGGGGCCATCTTGTTTTTGACCACCTTGACCCGAACACGATTACCATAGGACTCTTCTTTATCTTTGAGAGTCTGAATTCGACGCAGGTCCAGGCGAACAGAAGCATAGAATTTCAGGGCATTGCCACCTGTGGTGGTTTCTGGACTACCATATCCGGTCATACCGATTTTCATGCGTAACTGGTTGATAAAAATGATCGCGGTGCGTGATCTGTGAATAGTACCCGTGAGTTTGCGCATGGCATGGGACATGAGGCGCGCCTGACCGCCTACTTGTGTTTCACCCATGCTGCCTTCCAGCTCAGCTTGGGGAATAAGGGCGGCCACAGAGTCCACCACGACCACATCCACTGCTCCGGAGCGCACCAGCATATCCGCGATTTCAAGGGCTTGCTCGCCATAATCGGGCTGGGAAATGAGAAGCTCGTCGGTTTTAACACCCAGTCTGCGGGCGTAATTGACATCCAGGGCGTGTTCTGCATCAATAAAAGCAGCTACACCTCCCTGTTTTTGGGCTTCAGCAATAATATGCAGGGCCTGCGTCGTTTTACCCGAGGATTCCGGGCCATAAATCTCTGTTACCCGGCCACGAGGGATACCACCTACCCCAAGGGCCAGGTCCAGCCCAATAGATCCAGTGGGAATAACTGGAACTACCTGATGACTATCGTCTGATAAGCGCATGACCGAGCCCTGACCATAGCGGCGCTCAATGGTAGCCAGGGCAGTTTCCAATGCCTCACGGCGGGCGTCTTCAGGAGATGTATTTTTTGCTTTGGCCATGGGGTTACTCCATAAGGGTTGGGGTTGGATAACAAACAAAGATATTACCAAAAGCAGCCACAAATGACAATTTGTTTAGTTCTGTCTGATTATCAATTTGGGAACCTCCCAGATTTAGGTGGAGGAGGATACCTGGGGAAGGTATGAATTTTGCTAATTTCTGTGGTGGCGGAAGAAATTTCTCTTTAAAAGCACGAAGGTTGGGGGAATTTCAGTGGAATATACAAAGGAGCAGATATGAGTGTATATGGTGTTGGTATTGCAGATTTTTCTGCTGTAGACAGAGCATGGGACACGAGCACAAACTCAAACACTAAAAAAACGACAAACTCCAGGGGTAGTTCAGGAGATACGGTCGATATCTCCCAGGAAGCCAGGGATATTTTGCGTGAAAAATTAGGTAACTACTCTAGAGCTCTGGGCTCGTCTGATACAGGTGTACGTACTGATCAGAGTACCACTGATAACTCTGAAGATTCTTCTGGCTTGGCTGTTGGGGAAAAAACTTCCGGTACTGGGGGTGCATCTGCGCGTGGCGGGTCTGGTTCTTCTGATGTTGTTGAAAATTTAAAAAAACAAATAGAGGCTCTGAAAAGTCAGTTGACCAGTCTTGCCAGCCAGGCAAAAAATGGGGCAGATTCAACAGTGCTCAGCAAGATAAACGCCCTTGAAGCACAAATTGCAGCCCTTGAGGCACAAATTGCCGAAGCTGAACAAGCGTAATTGCTCGTGTTTTCTGGCCGGGGATTGTGGCCTATGTTTTTTAAGGCATTTTTTTGCCTTTGTTCAGTAGTACCTGCGTGTTTGTTTTCCTTGCCTCCAAGACCAGGCTTGGTTAGTAGCAGCCCCCATGAATTATGATGCGTTAGCCCTTTTTTCTGGTGGACTGGACAGTATTTTGGCTGCCAAGTTAATGCAAAGCTTGGGGCACAAAGTCCTGGGTCTTCATTTTATTAGTCCGTTTTTTGGTCAGCAAGACCAGATCCAAACCTGGACACTGGAATATGCAATACCCATTGAGGGTGTTGATATTAGTCACGAATATGTGCAGCTTTTGATTGATTTCCCGACCTATGGTTTTGGCCAGGTGCTTAACCCTTGCGTGGATTGCAAGGTGTTGATGTTGCGGCAGGCCAAAGCTCTTTTGTCCAAGTATAAGGCCTCATTTATTATTTCTGGAGAAGTTTTGGGACAGCGTCCCATGTCCCAGCGTACTGATGCTTTAAACATTATTCGTAACCAAGCCGGGGTGCGCGATGTGCTGTTGCGGCCCTTAAGTGCTGGTCTTTTACCGCCAACACCCATGGAAGAATCAGGGCTTGTGGACCGATCGCGATTATTACGCATTAATGGTCGGGGTCGTCGGGAACAATACGCCTTGGCCAAAACTTTAGGGATTACTAAAATTCCGGCCCAGTCTGGTGGATGTCGTTTGGCAGAACGAGAATCAGCCAGACGTTACTGGCCAGTTTTGCGTTTATGCCCAGAGGCTCGTCTTTTTGAGGTGGCCAATGTGGGGCGCCAGCTTTGGCGTCGATTTGACGAAGAACCAAGTGGACATTGGCTGGTTGTGGGGCGTCAGCATGAAGACAATGAACGTTTGCTGGCTTTGAGTGGTCCCAAGGACTTACAGTTTACCCTCAAAGATTTTCCCGGCCCTTTGGCTTTGGCCCCTTATATTGCTGGTCTGGTTTGGACCGATCAAATTTTGGTCGAGGCTGCTGCTTGTTTGGTATCTTTTGCCCCCAAAGCCAGGACACATCGCGGGCCTGTGGATATACTGGTCAAGCAGGGCCAAAGGGAAAGTATCATTCAAGTAGAGCCAGGATCAGAGCATGACTTTATGCCCCCTTTGGCTTGGGATAAAACCCGGGAAGAACAAAAGCTCTGGTCCAAAGGACGAGATATTTGGGCCGGCCCTGACTTGAAATTTACACCCGGGGAGGTACAAGAGGGGGCCGAGTAAGGATTATAGTGACCCCGAATTACCAAGCCCTCATTGTAAAATTCCTATCTCAAGAGACGTGGGGTCAATTGGTCTCTTCCTTGTCAATGGCTTCTTGCCTTCCGCTTTGAGTACTTTCCTTCTCCGGGATAGGAGCTGCTCTTCCCAAAAAGAGTTCTCGTTCTAAATATCCATGTGTCCGTAAATATTCTGTAATATTGCCTTCACCACGTAAAACCATTTCCCAGCCTGGTCGCTCTTGGACAACTAAAATAGGAATGGCCAGAAAATTTCGCATTTTGAAGTAGGCGCGGGCCTGACGCACTGCTTGGCGCAATTCTTGGGGAATGGGAATGGGGTCAACCTTACTTAAGGTTTCTATACGCAGGGTTTCCAAGAAGGGATTTTGCGCAGTTTCCTTGGAATCCAGGATATGGGCCAGACGATATAAGTCGTCTTCTTTGTTATCCACACAGGCCAAATGCCAGGATCCTTCTAACTCATCAGTATTTATAGACAAGTTGGCCAGTACTGTGGCGCAGTGATCACAATGCAGGCTAAAGAAGAAAATATGACGTGGGCCTTGGCCGGTACTGTTTCCAAAGTGCACAAAGGCCGTGTCTGTATCTGCAGGAGGAATGACACCCAGGTCCAAGATGGCATTGGCTGTAAAGCCGCCCATCCACACGGCGATACCCAAGAGTGCGGTTAAAAAAGAACGCCGGACCCAGGAAAAGAGAAAAAGTATACCAAAAAGAATTGCACCCACAGCGATACAGATCAGGCATTGTTCGCGCAGACCAATGAATTGAAAGCCAAGCAAAGCACCATCAAAGGCCAGGGCACCAAAAAGTCCCAAGCTGGCCAGGCCCCATAGCCAGGGTTTTTGATAACGCCCACCAAAAAAAACCAGGGCCCACAGCATCCAGAAGAAATAGGCCCCCATTTTGATCAGGTTGCCTTCGCCAAAACGCACGTATTCGCCGACGACATCACAGGATGAAGTAGTGCAAAAGGAGGTATGCCGCACGGCCTGCATCCAGATTTCTGCTGACAAGAAGAGGGCGGCAAGAAAAAGAAAAATTAAGAGACTGAGACGTGAGATAAAGGTCATGGTTCTTCCCCTGTGAATATCTAGGAAGTCTTTCTTGGCAACGGAGGAGCTGTCAAGAAAGAAATGTTTTGGTCAAAAATCTTGCTTCGTCAACTTGCGCCTGCCTAAGCTGCGCGAAAAACTTGTGCTTTAAGGCAAAACCAGTGGGAACAGGTTAAGTAACTTGATGGCCAGAGTTTTGGATAGCGTAACGCAGTAAACAGATTTTTATCTTGTGCGGTTTTTAAAAAATCATTGCCTTGGTCACTATGACCTTAAATTGATAGTCAGGCCGAATTTTCAGAGGGTGGCTTAATGGCAAATAGGTAGGCAACTGGACAAAATTACGTTTTTTTGAAAAATTACTGGGTTGAGCAATACTTGTATATTTTGGGTATATTGCTTTAATTTTGTACTTTTTCAGGATATATTTTTTGACTCAAAAGCACAGTTTTTCTTCTGCAAAAATTGCCATTGTAGGCCTGGCCTTTCGTTTTCCAGGGGGAATAACCAACGAAACATTGTTTTGGGAAGCCCTGAAAAATGGCAAGCAATGTATTACCGAGATTCCTTCCAATCGTTGGGCCACAGACACTTTGGTTCATAAAAATCGTGCAGAACCTGGGCGCAGTGTTAGTTTTTCTGCGGGTATTCTTGCCGACATTGATCTCTTTGATGCAGGATTTTTTGGCATATCGCCCAGAGAGGCTCATTGGTTGGACCCCCAGCAGCGGCTTTTGCTGGAAATGGCCTACGAAGCCATGGAAAATGGCGGTACTCCGTCCAAGTCTTTGGCAGGTACCTCTTGTGGGGTTTACGTTGGTATTTCCAGTATTGATTATGGTCTGTATGGGCTAGAAGACTTGGCTTCCATGTCGGCTCACTCCATGACGGGTAACACCTTAAGTGTTGCAGCCAACAGGCTGTCGTATGTCTTTGATTTGCATGGGCCCTCCATTGCCATTGATACCGCCTGCTCATCGTCCCTTGTTGCTCTGCATTATGCCTGTCAGGCTTTGCGTTCAGGGGAGATCTCCACAGCTTTAGTGGGGGGCATCAACATTTTGATGCATCCTTATTCCTTTGTAGGTTTTAGCAAAGCCTCCATGCTTGGTACACATGGCCAGTGTTTGCCTTTTGATGCCAGAGGACAGGGATATGTGCGCTCTGAAGGTGGAGCAGTGTTTGTTCTTAAACCCTTGGCCAAGGCAATGGCTGACAAGGATAATATCAGGGCTGTGATTTTGGCCAGTGGTGTTAATGTTGATGGCCGACGCAAGACAGGCATTACCATTCCCAGTGTTGATGGGCAGATAGAACTCATGGAGCAGGTTCTGGCTCAAAGCGGGATTACCAAGGTAGATTTTGTTGAGGCACACGGTACAGGTACAGCAGTAGGCGATCCCATTGAGGCCCGAGCTATTGGTGCTGTTTATGGTCAAAAAAGAGACACTGTTTTACCCATTACCTCGGTCAAGGGTAATCTGGGGCATTTGGAGCCAGCGTCAGGCATGGCTGGGTTGGTCAAGGCCATTTTATCTTTAAAACACCGTGCATTACCGCCTGTTCCTTTTGATTTTATTCCCAATGAACATATTGATTTCACTGCGTTAAATATACACTGTTATCCTGACTATACTCCTTTGACGTCCAAAAATAATGAAGGACTCATTGCCGGGGTTAATTCTTTTGGGTTTGGAGGTGCCAATGCCCATGTATTGGTGCAGGAGTATCTCCCATCTGGTGTAGATAGAACTGTGCCTGCCCTGGGTGTCGCCCTATCTGATGAGCCAATACTTCCTCCTTTATTTCTTTCTGCGCAAAGCACACAGGCCTTGCGAGATCTGGCTGGACGTTATGGGGAGATTATTTCCAGCAAGACACCAGGGGATTACTATGATCTAGCCTACGGCGCTGCCTTGTATCGTGATCACTTGGATCTGCGTTTGGCTGTCCAGTACCTATCTCCAGAAAAAACAGCCAAGGCTTTATTCGCCTATGCTTTGGGTCATGAATCTAAAGAAGTGTTTGAGCAAGAAGCGTTATCCAAATCAGGAGATATTGCCTTTGTTTACGCGGGTAATGGTGCTCAGTGGGTGACCATGGGCCAGGGACTTGTACAAGAGTCGCCTTTATTTTCTCGCGTTTTACACGATCTTGACTCCCGGATGCTTGCACACACAGGATTTTCTGTGCTTGAAGCCTTGGCAAATAATGACGCATCTTTTTTAGAGGATACTTCCGTTAGCCAACCTCTAATTTTTGCCATTCAAGTTGGGCTGACCCAGGTATTATATGACAAGGGGATACGCCCCAGGGCCGTGATGGGGCATAGTGTGGGAGAAATTGCTGCTGCCTGGGCATCGGGAGCTTTGACATTAGATCAGGCCATTTATCTCATTTGTGTTCGAAGTCAGGCCCAGCATCTAACAGCTGGCTGTGGGCGCATGGCTGCGGTTTCTTTGTCCGAGCTTGAAGCCAAAAAGCTGTTACACGCATTGGGACTGACTGATACAGTTGCAATTGCTGGTATCAATGCTCCAGAGCAGGTTACTCTTTCAGGAAGCCTTGAGCATCTGACACGTATCCAAGAAGTACTTGAATCTGAGCGCATATTCTTTCGGTTACTGGACCTGGACTATGCTTTTCATTCCAGGTCCATGGACAGCATTAAAGATATTTTGCTGGAAAAACTTAAGGATTTTTGCCCCAAGCCTTGTGACCAGGCCGAATTTATTTCTACAGTAACGGGAAAAGTGTATAAAGGTGACGAGCTCAATGCCCTGTACTGGTGGGAAAATGTGCGCCATCCTGTTCAATTTGCCATGGCCATGGAAACACTTCTGGAACGTGGCTGCAATATTTTTCTAGAAATCAGCCCTCACGCAATTTTACAGCGCTACATCAAAGATTGCGCCAAGGAAGCCCAAAAACAAGTCGTGGTACTGCCTACGTTATTACGCACCAATGATTCCTGCCTGGCTCTTAATGAAGCAATCCTTAGGGCACACATGGCGTTGGATAACACCAAAATTCAGACATTTTTCCCTGTACCGGGAAAGCGCGTACCTTTGCCCACCTATCCCTGGCAAAAGGAACGCTATTGGGTAACCAGAACCACTGAAGGGCCATGGGAAAAAAAGTGTATTCATCCGCTTTTGGGCTGGCCTCTTGATGGTGGTGGTTTGACTTTTGAAAATGTTTTGGACCCAGAAGTGCTGCCTTGGCTTGCGGATCACAAGGTAGATGGGGTGATTGTTTTTCCTGGTGCAGCCTATGTAGAAATGGCTTTGGCTGCCGGGCAATGGTGGCGCACAGAAGGCGCTTTTTCTCTTGAGTATTTGGATATTGTTGCTCCCTTAATTTTTGACGATCAGGCTCAAACCCTGCGTTTGCACCTGGAAAGCAAGGACGGCTCTTTGACCATAACCTCCAGGCCTCGTTTAAAAGATATACCCTGGACCGTACATGCCACTGGTCGAATCCTGACCTCCATTGCCCCAAATAATGGGCCACAGATAAGTAAGGTGCAAGAAGGCAGGACTATGGATGCCTGTACACTTTATGAGCAAAGTCAAACTTTTGGGCTTGATTACGGGCCTTTTTTTCGGTGCGTCAAGCAACTTGTTTGTGCTGACCATATCCTACATGGGGCACTAGATTTAAATAAGAGTATGGACGGATATGTCCTGCCTCCTGCGCTGCTCGATGCCTGTTTTCATAGCCTGGTGGCCCTTTATGCCACTGGCAAAGAAATACGACCGACTGCCTATCTTCCAGTCAAGACAGGAAGAGTCAGTGTTTTTTCTCAAGGCCGGATAGCAAGTATTCGTGTCCAGCTTCTTGCCCAGAATCAGCGGTACATAACTTTTGATGCTGAACTCCTGGATGCTAGTTCAAACTTGGTCGCCAGGGCATCACGTTGTCAGCTCAGGGCTGTACCTCGGGCGCATCGGGACAAAAGCACCTCATGTGCCTGGCAGACCACGTTATTTTTAAAGCCGCATCCTGTGGTGGAATCAGTGGTGTCTTTTCCAGATACCAGCAAGCTCAAAGCCCTGGTTCTTGAGGAGCAAAAACCATGGATAAAAGAGCGGATAGTGTGGATGCAGGAGACCTTGCCTCTTTTGGAAGCTTTGGCCCTCTCTTTAGGCCTTCAAGCCTTGACCACTCTTGATAAAAAGCATCCACACTCATGGCTTGCCCATGATAATCCCTGTGCAGCATGGCTGGTCCAGATCTTGGAGCAAGAACACCTTATTGTTGATCAAGATGGAGTGTTCTGCGTAGCACAAGGCGTGGATTTGCCTGATCCTTTTCATCTTTGGCAAAATATTTTTCATGAACATCCCAATGCATTGCGTCAGCTTCTGGCCATAGGCAGAGCTGGTCTAAGCCTGAGTCAGATACTTACCCATGATCGGCAAGAGACTGATACAGGTCAAAACAGAAGTGAGGCTCCAGTTGCCAAGGCTTTGGCAACGTCTGATCCCGCCTATCAAGGTACAGACATAAGCATCACCGCTCTTCTTGGGCAATTGGCCAAAGTATTGCCACCAGAGCGGCGACTACGTGTTCTTGAACTCTGCATGTACCCTAAAAACAGGGTCAAGACCCTGACTGCCTGTCTAGCTGCGGACAGTTTTACCTATGTCCTGGCGTGTCCTGATCAGGAAACCCTGGAAATGGAGCTACTGCGGTACAAGCACCTCGATAATGTTTCCGGTATGGTACTTGATGTCCACAATTGGGTTGTTAACGATACGCGATCCCTGGTTGAGAGTTTTGATGTGCTTCTTGTTGACCATATTTTGCATCAGACAGGGCATGTCCATGGTGCTTTGGAGCAGATTTTTTCCTGGCTGGTACCTGGGGGGCTGGTTGTTTGCGCTGAACGTTATCCGGATTGGAGTGCATGTTTGGCCCAGGGCCTTGATCCCTGTTGGTGGCAACACAATGGCCAGGTTCCCCTTTTGGGACCCAGTGACTGGATGGCGATTTTTGAACACAAAGGATTTGTCCAGGGCAGTATTATCCCAGAACCTGGCGCACATAACCTGCGTTTGGGCACGTATGTGCTTTTGGCCAAAAAACCCGACTTGCATACTGTGCGGGATGACCTGGAAACAAAATCCTGGATCATTCTAGCAGATACACATTCCTTGGCCTTGGCCAAGGCCCTTGAACACGTTTTCTTAGCTAGAAATCAGGATGTTTTTATTCATGAAGACATGCCCACTCATTTTAAGGCGGATCATGTCGTTTTTATGCGTGGGGCGGCTGAGGAAACTTTGACGGCTTGTGCTCCTGTCAACGAATTTTTGCATTGTGTACGACAAGCAAAGAGGGAGGATACGACACCCCGGTTTTGGGTCATGACCCAGGGAGGAGCACTGGTATCAAGCCTGCCACAAGACTACACTCCGTCTCCCAGCCAAAGTGCCTTGTGGGGTGCAGCCAGGGTGGTTATGAATGAATACCCGGAATTTGGCTGTACCCTCATAGATATCTCCACATCCATGCCTTTAGACCTTGCTACCCAAAAACTGGAAATGGAGTTGTTATTTCCAGATGGAGCTGATGAAATTCTTTTGTCTGTAACCAAAAGACAGGTTTTGCTTTTACAGGCCATGAAGCAACAAGAGCTCGTTACAGATGGAAAAGAACGCTACCGTTTGGATTTTACAGCTCCTGGACAAATCCGAAATCTGGGTTGGGTTAAAGATAGTCAGAAGCCTCTTCAGTCCGGAGAAATAGAAGCTCGCACCAGGGCCGTTGGTCTTAATTTTCGTGATATTATGCTTGCCACAGGTCTTTTGCCAGAGGATGCGGTGGAAAATGGATTTGCAGGTTCACGTCTTGGCCTGGAATTTTCAGGGGTGGTTACAGCTGTGGGGCAAGGGGTGGAGCATCTGAGCCCGGGTGATAACATTGTTGGCTTTGCTCCAGCTTCCTTTGCCAGCCATGTGGTTACTCCTGCCTATGCTGTGGTCAAGCTACCGCATACATGGAGTCATACTGAAGCGGCCACCATTCCTACTGTATTTTTTACTGCTTACTACGCGTTACAACATTTGGCCCAGGTTCAGCCAGGAGAGCGGATTCTTGTGCATGGGGCAGCAGGGGGCGTGGGTCTTGCGACTATCCAGTTGGCCCGATACTTTGACCTTGAAATTTTTGCCACAGCGGGCAGCACTGAAAAACGGGATCTACTTCGGTTGCACGGTGTAAATCATATTTTTGACTCCAGATCCTTGGCCTTTGCTGATGAGATTTTAACCATCACAGATGGTCAGGGAGTAGATGTGGTGCTCAATTCTCTGACTGGTGAAGCCATGCGTCTAAGCCTGGCTTTGCTGCGTCCTTTTGGACGATTTTTGGAGCTGGGCAAACGTGATTTTATAGAAAATACAACACTTGGTGTCCGTCCCCTTAAAGATAATATCAGTTATTTTGCCATTGATGCCGACCAGCTCCTAACCGCTCGTCCCAAGCTGGCCACCAAGCTTTTTCATGATCTTATGGAGTTATTTCGTGACCAGGTTTTAACTCCACTGCCCCAGCGTATATTTAGTGCTGTAGATGTGCACCATGCCTTTCGAGCCATGCAAAAAGCTTTGCACATGGGAAAAATTGTGGTGACTATGGATGAAGAGGTGCCTTTGGCTGCACAATCAGATGTCCATAAATCTTGGGTGACCACAGGGACCTGGCTTGTTACTGGCGGTCTGGATGGCTTTGGTCTGGCGACAGCCAGGTGGCTGGCCACCAAAGGAGCAACAGAGCTGGTTCTCGTTGGTCGCAGAGGTCTGGATACACCTGGTGCCCAGGATATTATTCAAGAATTTGTAGCTCAGGGTGTAGCCCTTCATGTCAGGGCCCTGGATGTCACTGACCTGGAGGCAGTGGGTGAGCTGATGGAGTTTATACAAAAAAATTGTCATCCACTCCTTGGTCTTGTCCATGCAGCTACAGTGTATGACGATCAGCTGATTAAAAATTTAGATGCCTCAAAGCTGGACAAGGTTCTTGCTCCCAAGGTTCAAGGTGCCTGGAATTTGCATCAGGCCACCTCAGGCTGGCCCCTGGAGTATTTTATTTTGTATTCTTCTGTGAGTGTGGCTCTTGGTAATCCCGGGCAAGGCAATTATGTGGCTGCCAATGCTGGTCTTGAGGGCTTAACACTTTTACGGCAGCACATGAATCTTCCTGCTACCTGCGTTGCCTGGGGACCCATGGAAGATGTGGGTTTTTTGACTCGTCACCGCGAGGTACAAAAGAGTTTGGAATACTCTTTGGGAAGCTTGGCTTTTACTTCCTCCGTGGCTCTTGAACATCTGGGTCGGATTTTGTCTGAATCAAGGACCATGCTCACCCTGGCTAAAGTTGACTGGGATCAGGTAAGGCGCGTGCTGCCCCATCCAGATGCCAGTCGTTTTGAACAAGTATTTCAGGTCGGATCAGGCTTGGAGGACAAGCTTACAGGCCTGGAAGATATGCGGATGCTTTTGCGTGACAAGACCAAAGAAGAGGCACATGACCTGGTGTGTACCATACTTATGAGCGAAGTAGCCCAGGTCTTGGGCATGCCCATGGAACGCATTGTACAAACCAGTTCCCTGCAATCTTTGGGTATGGATTCCCTCATGGCTGTAGAATTGGTAGTGGGCCTTGAGGAACGTTTTGGGGTGCGCATTCCGGCTTTAACCTTGCAGGATGCCCCAAACCTGAAGACTGTGGCTTTGCGTATACTTGAGCGTCTGACAAAGGAAGAAGCCCCAAGCCAAGCCCAGGAATTAGCCAGGCAGCATGGGGTGGAACTGTCTTCTGCTGATATGAACACCATAGAAAACAAGATGAGCGTATAGGGTAGATGCGTATCATGCCCAAAGTAACCAATAACCTGGCCAGGCGGATTTTACAACGAAAGTCTGATCCTTGTGCCAGTCAGACCCCAGCTCCCAGTGAGAACACCTGGCAACAGGTGCCTGCCAAGTTTTTAACTTTTGAAACTCTGCCCGCCTATACAAATATGCGAATGATGCAGGAAGCAGCCAGGGGTCTGGGTATTGGTGATCCTTTTTTTAAGATGCATGAAGGGCAAGCCAGTGTAGTAACCCGGGTCAACGGAAAAACATGCACTAATTTTTCTCACTACAATTACCTGGGGCTTTCAGGGCACAAGGAAGTCAATGCCGCAGCCATAGAAGCTATCCAAAGATATGGCACCACAGCTGGAGCCAGTCGCCTGGTAGCTGGTGAACGACCAGTGCAGCGAGAATTGGAAGAAGCGTTAGCCAAGGTCTATGACGCCGATGACGCTCTTGTTTTTGTCAGTGGCCATGCCACCAATGTCTCAACCATCAGCACTCTTTTTGGTCCCAAGGATCTGGTTATTCATGACCAATTAGCCCACAATAGTATCTTGGAAGGTATCCGGCTCTCCGGGGCAACCAGACGATCTTTTCCACACAATAATGCTTCATTTCTCGACAACACCTTACGTGATTTGCGATCCAGGTTTGAGCGAGTGTTAATTGTGGTGGAGGGGTTATATAGCATGGATGGAGATATCCCCCATTTGCCAACCTTGATAGCTATTAAAAAACGTCATGGCGCCTTTTTGATGGTGGATGAAGCCCATAGTCTTGGGGTTTTGGGTGCCAGTGGTCGTGGGATTGCCGAACATTTTGATGCGAATTTCAAGGATATTGATATTTGGATGGGCACCTTGACCAAGGCCCTGGGTACCTGTGGTGGATTCATAGCCGGCTCGAAAATCTTGGTGGATATTTTAAAATATCATGCTCCAGGCTTTGTCTATAGTGTGGGTATTTCTCCCCCTCTAGCGGCAGCAGCCCTGGCTGCTCTAAAGGTCATGCAGCGTGAGCCAGAACGTATTATGCGTTTACGACAAAACTCCCAAGCTTTTTTGGATTACGCCAGAAAGTTAGGACTTAATACCGGATTATCCCAGGGGTTTTCCATTGTCCCCATTATTGTGGGCAGTTCCAAAAAAGCAGTCCAATTGTCCAATGAGCTCTATGAGCGTAATATCAATGTACAACCCATCATTTATCCGGGTGTGGAAGAACAAGTTGCCCGGTTACGTTTTTTTCTGTCCTGTGACCACCAGGATGAAGATCTTAAAAAAACTTGTCAGACCCTGAAAGGGTTGATCTAGTTACAAGGGACATGGTAGATGAGGCCAGTAACTGTCATGTTTTGCTCAAGTTGCACGTGGCATTTGTAACTTGAGCCTTATTTTTTGCAATTGTTAACCTTGGGACCTGAACAGCTATGATGACAACAAGCCGTTACCTTTTTTTAAGCTTTACCATGCTGGTATGTGGCCTTTTTGTGTCGGGATGTAGCTTGATGCCCAAGGCTGGTCCCAGCAAGAAAATTATCACTGCTGCTGTGGAAGATGATGGTGGCGGTCTGGTGCTCCGCCAGGTGGATGATGCACTGACGCGTACTCTTGTGGAGCGGAAAAGAGTCAGGCCCTTTGGTGATGTTTTTGGAGCCACGCCACAGGCACGCTATCTTGCGCATCCAGGAGATTTACTGGAGATTTCCATCTGGGAGACACCGCCGAGCATGCTTTTTGGGACTTTGGCCCTGGATCCAACCTCAGGCAGCCTTACCTCCCGTGCCGAGACCTTGCCGGTACAAATGGTCATGGAGGATGGGCAGATCACCATTCCCTTTGCTGGTCGAATCAAGGTGCAAGGGCTGACCTTGGGTGAAATTGAAAAAGAGATTGTCAAACGTCTGGCTGGCCAGGCCAATGCCCCACAAGTCCTGGTGCGCACTATTGAAAGTCAGGGAGCTGTGGTGACAGTCCTGGGCGATGTGCATAAAAGCCTGCGTCTGCCTTTGTCGCCCAAGGGTGAAAAATTGCTGGACGCCATTGCCCTGGCTGGTGGTGTGACCCAAGATGTATCCAGAATGTCCGTGCAGCTTTCACGCAATACCTTGACTGCCTCCATGCCCCTGGATTTGCTTATCCAAGATCCCAGACAAAATATTCCCTTGCTCCCTGAAGATGTGATTACTGCTTTATATCAGCCCCAAAGCTTTTCTATTCTAGGTGCAGTGGCAAAAAATGAGGAGATTCCCTTTGAAGCCAAGGGTATTTCTCTGGCCCAGGCTTTGGCCCGAGCTGGGGGGCTGCTTGATGCACGGGCTGATCCTGGTGGAGTCTTTGTTTTTCGTTTTGAAGAGGCCGCCCTTGCAGGTACACACCCTGACATCCGACCAGCAGCTGATGGTACCGTGCCGGTGATCTATCAGATTGATTTTGCCAACCCTTCGGCTTTTTTTGTGACCCAAAATTTTCCAGTACAGGACCGGGATGTTATTTATGTGGCCAATATGCCTGCTGCAGAACTGGAAAAATTCCTGCGCATGGTGGGCACTGTACTCTCGCCCACAGCTACATCCATGCGGCTAATAACGGATGTAGCCAAATAAGCCATGACTTCGGCCTTACGCAATACCCTTACGGTTTGGTACGCTCTAATACTACGTGAGGCTTTAGATCGGCTCTTTGATATGCGTGGAGCCTGGTTTTGGCTCTTGGCCGAGCCGGCCATGCATATTTTGTTCATGTCCTTTATTCGTGTAGTTATCCGCATGCGTACTGTGGCCAATGCTGACGCCCTTATGTGGATCGTTGTCGGTATGCTGGCCTTTTTTCTTTTTCGCCGTACTGCCGTACAAGTAACCCACGCTGTGGATTCCAACCGTGCTTTTTTTGCTTTTCGTCAGGTACAGCCCTTTGACCCGGCATTAGCCAGGGCGGTGCTGGAAGCCTTTTTAATGGCTATAGTGGCCATAATTATTCTTGTGGCCACCAGTTTTTTTGACCGTCAAATCATTCCAGATGACCCTTTATTGGTTTTGGCCGCAGTTTTGGGGTTATGGCTCTTTGGCCTGGGCTATGGTCTTGTTGCTTCGGTTTTGCAGAACCTGATCCCAGAAATGAAGCATGTCTTAAAAATTTTGATGATGCCCCTGTATCTTATTTCTGGCGTAATCATTCCCTTGTCCAGCATCCCCCAGCCTTATTTGAGCTGGCTTATGTATAATCCCATTGCCCATGCTCTGGAATTGGTGCGCTTAGGGTATTTTGAGCATTATCATACTGTGCCAGGGGTAAGTATGGGCTATGTCTATGCTTGGTCTGTCGCAAGCATTTGTCTTGGGCTTTTACTTTATCGCCGATTTGCTATCCAACTAACCATGCGATGATTGAAATAAATAACGTCTATAAGCGCTATAAAACCAAACTTGGCCCAGGGCCTTGGGTTTTGCGTGGTATTACCCTGACTATTCCCTCCAAGGTCAATGTAGGTCTGATTGGGGTGAATGGTGCTGGTAAATCCACCTTGTTGCGTCTTATTGGGGGCATTGATCACCCAAATATGGGTTCTATCAAGCGCCATTGTCGCTTGTCCTGGCCCATGGGACATGGTGGGGTGGAACCAGATTTAACAGGGCGGCAAAATGCAAAATTTGTGTGCCGGGTCCATGGTTTTGGTCATGATTTACGTGATCGTTTAGCTTTTATTCAAGATTTTTCCGAGCTGGGGAAAGCCTTTGATGATCCGGTGCGCACCTATTCTTCGGGCATGCGTTCACGTTTGCAATTTGCCCTTTCCCTGGCTTTTGATTTTGATATTTATATTTCTGATGAAGTCACTGCGGCCGGGGATGCCAGGTTTCGTAATAAGGCTGCTCAGGCCTTTAAGGATATGATTCACCGTGCAGGTCTGATTATGGTTGCTCATAATGAAAGCACCCTAAAACAGTTTTGTCAGGCGGGCATATTGCTGCATAATGGCCAGGCTCATTGGTTTGATGCCATTGATGATGCCCTTACAGCCTATAAGGATACCTATTCATGACCAGTTCTGATACCAATTCTCTTCCACAAAATACGTCCCGGCCCATGGTCGAACATGGCCAAACAACCAGGGGAGTGCAGAGGTGTTTTACTCTGGCGATCTGGCTGGTCCTTCTTGGTGCAGTGCTGGGAGTGATTTATTGGGGCAAGCTGGCGTCAGATCGCTATGTGTCCGAGGCCAGTGTCATTATTCGCAAGACTGACTCAGCCATAGCTCCCAGTCCGGATCTGTCCATGCTTATTGCAGGTGTTTCCGGAGTCAACCGGGCCGACCAGCTTTTACTGCGCGAATATCTCCTGTCCATGGATATGCTTAAAAAACTGGATGCAGCCCTTGGTTTACGGGCCCACTATAGTTCCAGGGAGCATGATCTGCTTTCACGGCTGTGGTTGACGGATCTGGAATGGTTCCACCGCCATTATTTGTCCCGTACCAGTATCAGTTATGATGATTTTGCCGGTGTGTTACGTATTCGTGTTCAGGCTTATAGCCCGGACATTGCCTTGGCCATTGCCCAAATGCTGGTCCATGAAGGGGAAGTGTACATGAATCATATCAGCCATGAAATGACCGAGATTCAGGTTAACTTTCTGACCACCCAGGTGGATGTGGCCCAGGAGCGTTTCCAGGAAGCAAGCAAGACCTTGCTGGCCTTTCAAAATGAAAAGGGTTTGTTATCCCCTCAGGCCACTGCTGAAAGCGCCAATGTGCTCATTGCCAAGCTGGAAGAACAAAAGGCCCAAACCCAGACCCAATTGGCAGCCTTGCCCAAAACTTTGGGTGTTAATCACCCTACTGTGATCATGCTCAGGCAATCACTAGCGGCCCTGGAACAGCAAATCAGCACAGAAAAAGCCAAGCTGGCCAATCCCACCGGTAAAACCTTAAATATTACCATGGAAGAGTTTCACCGCTTGCAAATGGAAGTCAATTTTACCCAGGAGCTGTATAAGGCCGCCCTCACCGCTTTGGAGAAAGGACGTATTGATGCGGCCCGTCTTTTGGAAAAAGTGTCGGTTCTGCAAGCTCCAACCTTGCCCGAGTACCCCATGCAACCACGCAGGATTTATAATTCCGTGGTAACCATGGCTTTTGCCCTGATTTTAGCGGGTATTTTAAAACTTTTGGAAGGGATTATTCGGGATCATGTGGATTAAAAAAACAGGAAAAACAGTGCACAGGGAACAGCTATCAGGGAACAGGGAACAGCTATCAGGGAACAGAGAACAGCTATCAGGGAACAGGGAACAGCTATCAGTGCACAGGGAACAGCTATCAGGAAAGCAGTTACAAGGGGCAAGTTACAAGTTACAAGTAGAAAACAGACGACAGTCATCAGGGAACAGCTATCAGGGAACAGGAAAGCAGTTATAAGTAACAAGCGAATAGTTACAAGTAGCAAGAAAAAACTTGTACCTTGTCCCTTGTACCTTGTTTCTTGCTTCTTGAAACCTGATAACTGATAACTGACTCCTGATAACTGACAACTGACTCCTGACCCCTGAAAAAACAGGGAACAGCTATCAGGGAACAGGGAACAGCTATCAGTGCACAGGGAAACCTGACTCCTGACTCCTGACTCCTGACTCCTGACTCCTGATCCCTGACTCCTGATCCCTGACAACTGAAAACTGAAAATTGACAAAATGAAAATCCTTACGGTCTTTGGCACTCGTCCTGAAGCCATTAAAATGGCTCCTGTGGTTTTGGCCCTCAAAAAAGACGCATATTTTGACACCAAGGTCTGTGTCACCGGCCAACATGGCCACCTGCTGGACCAGGTCCTTACTCTTTTTGGTCTCCAGCCTGATTTTAATCTCAAGATCATGACCCCTGGTCAAGAATTGACTGACATAACCACCAGGGTGCTTTTGGGTATGGTTGAGGTCTATAAAAAATGGACTCCAGACCTGATCCTGGTTCATGGTGATACCACCACCTCTTTTGCAGCCAGTCTGTCCGCTTTTTATGCTCAAATCCGGGTGGGGCATGTGGAAGCAGGCCTGCGCACCCACAATAAATACGCTCCCTGGCCAGAAGAGATAAACCGCTCTTTGACCGGAGTTTTGGCTGATGTGCATTTTGCATCCACGATCACAGCTCGCCACAATCTTTTGGCTGAAGGCAAGGCAGCAGCGAGCATTCATGTAACGGGCAATACCGTTATTGACGCCCTGCTTGAGATTACTGGGCGTATAGGGAGTAACACCCAGCTCCAAGACCAACTTGCCCACCAATTTGATTTTATCGATCCCAAAAAACGTCTCATTATAGTCACGGGTCATCGTCGGGAAAATTTTGGCCCTGGCTTGGAAAATATTTGTCAGGCCTTGAAAAAGTTAGCGAGGCGTTCAGATATCCAGATTGTTTATCCTGTCCATTTAAACCCCCAGGTCCAGGAGCCAGTGCAGCGTATTTTAGATGGACTGGAAAATGTACATTTGACAGTTCCTCAGGACTATTTGTCCTTTGTCTATCTTATGGGTAAGGCCTACCTGATCCTGACGGATTCTGGTGGTATTCAGGAAGAAGCACCGTCTTTGGGTAAACCAGTTCTGGTGCTGCGTGCGACCACCGAGCGGCCTGAAGCCATTGAGGCTGGGACCGTAAAACTGGTGGGTATGGACCTGGATACGATTGTCAAGGAAACCTCGATATTGTTAACTGACAGCAAGGCCTACCAAGCCATGGCTCAGGCTCATAATCCCTATGGGGATGGACAGGCAGCCAGGAGAATTGTGGAAATTGTAAAAAGACAGTTCACAGCTGACAGGGAACAGTCATCAGGGAACAGGGAACAGCTATCAGGGAACAGGGAACAGTCATCAGGAAACAGCTATCAGGGAACAGGAAAAACCTGGAAACTGATTCCTGCTAACTGACTCCTGACAACTGAAAAGACAGTTCACAGCTGACAGCTATCAGGGAACAGGAAAACCTGGAAACTGATTCCTGCTAACTGACAACTGATCCCTGACAACTGACAACTGACAACTGATAACTGACAACTGACTCCTGAAAAAACAGTTCACAGCTATCAGTCATCAGTACACAGCAAGAAAATCGACAACTGAAAACTGCTAACTGACAACTGTTAACTGACAACTGCTAACTGACTCCTGATAACTGACTCCTGACAACTGACAACTGATCCCTGATTCCTGACAACTGACAACTGATAACTGATAACTAATAACTAAAAACTGATCCCTATGCTCATCTCCGTCATTGGCCTTGGCTATATTGGTCTGCCCACAGCCGCACTTCTGGCTTCTCTACGTCATCATGTTTTGGGTATTGACGTGGATCCTGGGATTGTTTCGGCCATTAACCAGGGGCACATTCATATTCAGGAACCAGAGCTGGATATGTTGGTGCGTGCAGCTGTCCATGCCGGGTATTTGCGGGCCAGCACAAAGTATGAGTTAAGTGATGTCTTTCTTATTGCTGTGTCCACCCCCCTGACCAATGAAAAAGAGCCTGATTTAAGCTATGTACGCAATGTGGCTACTGCCCTGGCCCCTGTCTTGAGCAAGGGCAATCTTGTTATTTTGGAATCCACTGTGCCGGTGGGCACCACCAAAAGACTTTCCGAGTTTTTGGCTCAGGCCAGACCAGACTTAAGCTTTCCGCACCAAAAGGGTGAGGACTCGGATATTCGCCTGGCCTATTGTCCGGAACGCGTTTTGCCGGGCCGCATTGTGCACGAACTTATACATAATGATCGTATTATTGGCGGCCTGACCCCCAAGTGTTCTCAATCAGCAGCCACCTTATATCAGCTCTTTGCCCAAGGGCAGTGCATTGTCACTGATGCGGCCACGGCTGAAATGTGCAAGTTGGCAGAAAATACCTACCGGGATGTGAACATTGCCCTGGCCAATGAACTTTCCATGATTTGCGCCGATCAGGGTGTTGATGTTTGGGAGCTTGTGGCCCTGGCCAATCGGCATCCCAGGGTCAATATCTTGAGTCCTGGCTGTGGGGTAGGAGGGCACTGCATTGCTGTGGACCCCTGGTTTTTGGTGCATGGTGCCCCGGACAAGACCCGGCTGACTCAAAGTGCGCGGCAGGTCAATTACAGCAAGACCAGCTGGGTTGTGGATCAGGTCAAGGCTGTGATCCAGAACCTTGAGGCCCAAAGATCTCCAGGATCCAAGGTGCAAGTGGCTTGTTTGGGCCTGACCTTTAAGGCCAATGTGGCGGACTTGCGCCACAGTCCAGCCCTTGAAATTGTTCACCAACTGGCCTTGAGCTCTGGGACTTCCTTGGCTATTGTTGAACCTTATGTACTGGAACTGCCACCAGGCCTGGCCCTTTTGGGGGTTCAGCATCTGGATATAGCAGAAGCCCTGGACTGGGCTCAGGTCGTAGTTGTTCTGGTGGGACACAAGGTCTTTCAACATTTGCGACCACGCCTCAAGCCTGAACAAAAAGTCATTGATTTGTGCGGGATTTGGAGAAAAGCGTATGGCTGAAAAGAAGCCCCAGCATACTTTGCAAGAACTGGAAGAAGAAAACGAACTCCTTTTGCTCCAGCTGCACCAGGTGCAGGAAGAGTTGGAACGTTATTATCTGCGCAATAAAGAATTGGAAAAGAGCGTTGATTCTGCTGGTGGTTCTTTGTCCTGGGTCAGTGAGGATTTGCCTGAGGTTCTGGCTGAAAATAAACGGCTTCAAACCCTGGTGCAGGTGCAAAAAAATATCCATGAGCTGGAAACAGAAAATGCCCTGCACGCCAAGCTGGGCAATTTGTTGATTGATGTTGCTGATTCTCCGTCCAAGATTTTTTCTACTCCCGGCAAATTGCTGCGTATCTGGCGACAAACTGCCAAGCAAATCCCGCCCAAGGCCCTTGGAGGCCAGGAATTTTCTTCCCTGATTACTGCCTATGACCACGGGGGCATCCCCCAGGTTGAACAAGTGCTGGCCAGTCAGTCTTTGGCTGCATCCATGGAAGCCAATGGATGGACAGCCCTGGCCAGGTATTTAATACCCAAAGACCCGCACCAAGCAGCCCAGGTTGCCCGCCGGGCCCATGGCCTTGATCCCAAACCTTTTCGTTTAAAATGGTTGGTCTTTAGACTTCATGATGCAGGAGAACTGGCTGAAGCAGAAGCCATGCTTGATCTTTTGCCTGAGGAGATAAATTTTAGTGATTCTGAAGCCAGGCAGGTCCAGCAACTCCGCTTTGAAGCAGAGCAGAAACGAAGGCAGGAAGCCAAGGAAGAAACAAATTTTTATGCCCGACAAAGGGCTGTGCAAGAGGAGTTGCAAGCTGCAAGGGACAAGTTACAAGGGAAAGACAAGGAGTTGCAAGTTGCAAGGGGCAAGTTGCAAGCCAGAGATGAAGAGTTGCAAGCAGTAAGGGGCAAGTTACAAGTCAGAGATGAAGAGTTGCAAGATACAAGGGACAAGTTACAAGAAAAAGAAGAAGAGTTGCAAGTTGCAAGGGACAAGTTGCAAGAAAGAGATGAAGAGTTGCAAGATACAAGGGGCAAGTTGCAAGGGAAAGACAAGGAGCTACAAGTTGTAAGGGGCAAGTTGCAAGGGAAAGACAAGGAGCTACAAGTTGTAAGGGGCAAGTTGCAAGGGAAAGACAAGGAGCTACAAGTTGTAAGGGGCAAGTTACAAGGGAAAGACAAGGAGCTACAAGTTGCAAGTTCCAAGTTGCAAGCCAAAGACAAAGAATTACAAAATACAAAAAATGTATTGCAGAAAAAAGACAAAGAATTAGAAGAGACGAAAAAAAATCTTCAGGGAAAAGACAAGGAACTCCAAGATAAAAAGAAAATAATTGCAGATTCCCAACACAAGATTACCCATAGCGATAAAAAAATAAGTGATCTGGGCCAACAGTTGGCAGCAATTGAAAAATCGTCCCAGGAAAAAGAAGAAGAAAATGAGCTCCTGCTCCTCCAGCTGCATCAGGTGCAAGAAGAACTGGAAAAATATTATCTCAGTAATAAAACTGTTGAGAACGACAAAAAGCACATAGCAGAGGAGTTGCAAGCTACAAGGGACAAGTTGCAAGAGAAAGACAAGGAGTTACAAGAAGCAAGTGGCAAGTTACAAGTAAGACAAGAAGAGTTGCAAGAAGCAAGGGGCAAGTTGCAAGAGAAAGACAAGGAGTTACAAGAAGCAAGTGGCAAGTTGCAAGCCAGAGATGAAGAGCTGCAAGCTACAAGGGGCAAGTTGCAAGTCAGAGAGGAAGAGGTAAAGCGAAGTCTGTTTAATTTTGAATTGGAAAAGACCATGCTTGTGCAGCAGCACACTCATGCCCAGGAAAAAGTTCAAGCTCAATTGCAGGACAAAGAAGAGGAGCTGCAAGAGACAAGGGACAAGCTGCAAGTAAGAGAAGAGGAGTTGCAAGGGGCAAGTTCCAAGCTTCAAGCCAGGGAAGGAGAGCTGCAAGGGAAAGACAAGGAGCTGCAAGCCAAAGACAAGAAGCTGCAAGCCAGAGAAGCGGAGTTGCAAGTTGCAAGGGGCAAGTTGCAAGAAAGAGATGAAGAGTTACAAGCTACAAGGGGCAAGCTGCAAGAACGGGATGAAGAGTTGCACGCCAGAGCCGAGGAGCTGCAACGGGAAAAAGATACGACCAGGGGCTTGGAAGAAACTCTGCAAGATTTGCGGAAAAAGCTGGTTGTCTTAGAAGAGCACGTCACAGAGCTGCGCGATGATCAGGCAGTCAATATTGAGCTTTTGGAAATTTTTGAAGAAGAAAGGGAAGAGGAGTTACAAGTTGCAAGGGACAAGTTGCAAGAAAGAGATGAAGAGTTGCAAGGGGCAAGGGACAAGCTGCAAGCCAGAGAAGCGGAGTTGCAAGTTGCAAGGGGCAAGTTGCAAGAAAGAGATGAAGAGTTACAAGCAGCAAGTTCCAAGCTGCAAGAGAAAGACGAAGAACTACAAATCATGACTGCCCAGTTCCAAGGCCAAAAAGATAGATTTCTGGAGCTGGACAGAGAAAATAAAGAGGTAAAGCAAAGTCTGTTTAATTTTGAGCTGGAAAAGACCATGCTTGTGCAGCAATACACCCATGCCCAGGAAAAAGTTCAAGCTCAATTGCAGGCTAAAGAAGAGGAGCTGCAAGCAGCAAGGGGCAAGTTGCAAGTAAGAGATGAAGAGTTGCAAGGGGCAAGGGACAAGCTGCAAGAGAAAGATGAAGAACTACAAGATATAAGACAGCAATTGCAAAACCACGTACAAGAACAGCAAAACCTCACCACTGCCCTTGTAACTGTTAGGAATCAGGTTCAGGAACAAGAACAGCATTTGGCAAATCTAAAACAGGTTGCAGATAGTCTTGAGGCGGAAAAGGTAGTTTTTTTAGAAGAAAACGCACAAAAAGATGACAAGTTACAAGCCAGAGAAGAAGAGCTGCAAGCAGCAAGAGGCAAGCTTCAAGAAAGAGATGAAGAGTTGCAAGCAGCAAGGGGCAAGTTGCAAGTAAGAGATGAAGAGTTACAAGCAGCAAGTTTCAAGCTGCAAGAGAAAGACGAAGAACTACAAGTTGTAAGACAGCAATTGCAAAACCACGTACAAGAACAGCAAAACCTCACCACTGCCCTTGTAACTGTTAGGGATCAGGTTCAGGAACAAGAACAGCATTTGGCAAATCTAAAACAGGTTGCTGATAGCCTTGAGGCGGAAAAGGTAGTTTTTTTAGAAGAAAACGCACAAAAAGATGACAAGTTGCAAGCCAGAGAAGAAGAGCTGCAAGCAGCAAGAGGCAAGCTTCAAGAAAGAAATGAAGAGTTGCAAGCTACAAGTCGCAAGTTGCAAGTAAGCGAAGAGGAGTTACAAGCTGCAAGTTCCAAGTTGCACGAAAAAGACAAAGAACTGCAAGCTATAAAGTCCAAAGCTCAAGATCGTGGCCAAGAGATAGCCAACTTAGAGCAGGTAGTTGCGGACCTGGAAAAAGAGAAATCAGCTTTAGCCGAGGCCAAGGCCAAGGCCGAAAACAAGGCAACTGCGCATGAGCAGCAAATGAATGCTTTGCACAAGCAAATTCAAACCCAACAGGCTGGAGAAGTGGAATTGGCCTCCAGGCAACAACTCATGCAGGAAGAAATGGTCCGGGCAGAAGCCCAGCTGGATTTGATCAAGGAATTGATTTTGGAGGACAGAAAGCAGTAGGCAGCTATCAGGGAACAGTCATCAGGGAACAGCTATCAGGGAACAGTCATCAGGAAACAGTCATCAGGGAACAGAAAAACCTGGAAACTGATAACTGATAACTGACAACTGAAAAGACAGTTCACAGCTATCAGTCATCAGTACACAGCAAGAAAATCGACAACTGCTAACTGACTCCTGACTCCTGAAAAAACAGTTCACAGCTGACAGCTATCAGGGAACAGGGAAAACTGACCCCTGAAACCTGACCCCTGACCCCTGACCCCTGATAACTGCTAACTGACTCCTGATCCCTGACCCCTGACCCCTGATAACTGCTAACTGACTCCTGATCCCTGACCCCTGACCCCTGATAACTGATAACTGACCCCTGAAACCTGATAACTGAGAGCTAATGTAATGTCTTTTGAAGATTTAGATGTATGGAAACGTTCATCCAGATTGTGTGTGGACATATACAAGGCCTTGGCTGAGCTGAAAGACTACGGCTTCCGGGACCAGATCACCCGTTCCGCTCTTTCTATTCCATCCAATATTGCAGAGGGATATGCACGGGAGAGTAATAAGGAAACAGTTCATTTTTTTAGTTACAGCAAAGGTTCTGCTGCAGAACTGCGAACTCAGATCTATATTGGAATGGAAATAGGCTATATTCCCAAAGAAACAGGCAAGCACTGGATACAGGAAACAGAAGAAATTTCCAAAATGCTGTATGTGTTTATGAAAAGATTAAAAAATAAGTAACAGTTCACAGGGAACAGTCATCAGGGAACAGTTCACAGGGAACAGTCATCAGGGAACAGTTCACAGGGAACAGGAAAACCTGATAAAACAGGGAACAGCTATCAGTCATCAGTGCACAGGAAAAAACTGAAAAAACAGTGCACAGCTGACAGCTATCAGGGAACAGGAAAAACTGATAAAACAGGGAACAGCTATCAGTCATCAGTACACAGGAAAAAACTGAAAAAACAGTTCACAGCTGACAGCTATCAGGGAACAGGAAAAACTGATAAAACAGGGAACAGCTATCAGTCATCAGTGCACAGGAAAAAACTGAAAAAACAGTTCACAGCTGACAGCTATCAGGGAACAGGAAAACCTGGAAACTGACTCCTGACAACTGACAACTGACTCCTGACAACTGACAACTGAAAACTGAAAACTGAAAACTGAAAACTGACCCCTGACCCCTGACCCCTGATTCCTGACAACTGCTAACTGACTCCTGAAAACTGATAACTGAAAATTATGAAACATCCCCGCCTACTCCGCTTTAAACCCCGCAGACGTGCCACCCGAGATACGTCTAAATTGCCAGCCCTTCGCGCCTTGTCTCTTGCCCCTTGTAACTTGCCCCTTGCAGCTTCTAACTCATCTCTTGAACCTTGCGCCTTGCAACTTGAGACTGTTCCCTATGATGAACATTTACTGGAGCGCTCTTGTACCCAATGGCAATTTGGAGATTGGCAGTCTTTAGCCAAAATAAGCCGCCAGACTTTGCAGCATCATCCAGACCGGGGCAAATTGGCTCTTTTTACTGCGGCTGGTTTGTTGCAAACAGATGAGCATGAACGGGCAAAAGAGTTTGTGCGTTTGGCCCTGAATTGGGGTGTAACCAAGAAACAAGTGTGTCAGATTTTAGTGGCTGGAGTGCATAATTCTTTGGGAAGGGTAGCAGCCCTGGGGGGACAGGAAGAACGGGCCTATCAGCATTTTGAGCGTGCTGTTGGGGCAGGATTTCCAGGATCGGACAAAGAACTTATAAGTCAGGCTCGGATGGATTTGCAATATAACCAACTGGAACACAATGTTTGTAAATTTCTAGAAGCACGTACTGAGGAAAGAAAATGGCTCACTGCCAAAGCCAAGAATAAAGATCAAACATTAACAAATAAATCAGCTCTGCAATTACAGATAAAAATAAGCAATAATGACGATAATATTGATGACTTTATTGAAGACCTGTCACTCTATTTTCATGGTCGATTTATTGACTATGTAGATGTTGGTGCAAATGTAGGTTCTGTTTTTAAGAAGCTCAATGAGTCAAGAAAAATAAAAATAAGAGAAGCTCATCTTTATGAACCAGATCCTAAAAATTATACAGAGCTGGCTAAAAAAGTTGAAGGTCTGCAAAGTAAACATGCACATAATTTGGCAGTAGGAAAAGAAATAGGAAAGTTATGGCTAATGTCTTCAGGTACTATGACAAAAGTTGTAAGCTTGGATGAATATAATGGTGTTGGCGATGTGTTTGAAGTTGATGCAGTAACACTGGATAGCCAAGAAAGCTTATTTACGGATGGAAGAATCAATCTGCTCAAAATTGATGTTGAAGGATTTGAAAAGGAAGTGCTTGAGGGTGCAAAGGGTCTTCTGAACACCCAGAGCGTTGATGTTCTGTATTTGGAAGTTGGGTTCAATAAAGACGGTAAGCAGCAAACTTATTTTGTGGAAATTGATACCTTTTTGCAGGCATTTGGCTATAGAGTCTTCAAAATATATGAACAAAAAAATGAGTGGATCAGTGATTTACCCATATTGCGACGATGTAACTTTGCATACATGAGCCAGAGGTTTGCTGAAGCAAATCCAGCAAGTGTAGTTCAAAGAATGCGTGAGTTAGAAAGAGAACTTGATGGGACAAATTCAATGCATTTAAAAAATTAATATTTATAAAATACTTTCTTAACAATGTATATTTATTATTAAGAGATGCTAAGTAGTATCATAGGTCGTGTATTAAGCAATATGCTTGCAAGAGAATAGCTTCGAAGGTCAAAAAAGATGATTAATACACATGAGAAACTTTCTATTGCTAATAGTTTTTATAGACGTGGTGACTATCAAAAAGCACTAGATATTTATCGGGAAATTTCAATAAATAGACCCGATTGGTTACGTTTGATTTGGGCTAACATTTTACTGTGTCGTCAAATGCTTGCTCTGCCTATTCGATTAAGTGTTGTTGTCCCAGTATACAATACTGAAAAATATCTTGAAAAATGTTTGCATAGCATTCTCCAGCAAACTGAAGCTTCATTGGAACTCATTATTATAAACGATGGCTCTACAGATAAGTCATTGGATATCATTCATAAAGCTATACAAAAAGACGATCGTGTCGTTCTTATCCATAATGACAAGCCTAGTGGCAATCCAGGCACGCCACGAAATCAGGGTATTGCCATAGCTAGAGGAAAATATCTTGGATTTGTTGATAGTGATGATTGGGTAGATTCTGACTATTTTGCCCAATTGCTGGCGGTGATTGAAAAGGATGACTTGGACATGGTCTTTGCGTCTGGATACACCAACCATATCAATGGGGAAAGCAAAACTGTTCTTTATAGTTCAGATCATTTTAGAGGATCAAACAGCAAATTGCACGGCTATCACCCAAGTTTTATGATCTGGGACAAAGTTTATAAAACTAATCGCATCAAACTCCATGCTATTAGACTGGGAGAGACCAAGGCAGCTGTTGATGTGCCATTTATTTTCAAAGCTTATTATTGGCTTAAAAAGGCTGGCTTTGCTGACACCAAGGGCTACCATTATCGTCGAGAGTCTGATTCCTCTGTTACAGTGAATTTCAGAAAATCGTCAAACTGTGATTTTGAAATTCAAGCTTACAAAGATGTGGAAAAGTGGTGTCAGAATTTTAACGTCAGCATACAATATCAAAACTTGGTCAAGTATCGTAAAGTCAGCAGTTACATCTATGCTCTGAGTGTTATTTCGTTAGACAAGTTTCATGGATTTTATGCCAAGATCAAGCCCGAACTTGGAGCCATAGACAAGGATTTGATTGCTAAAATCTCACAGAAGTTAACTAGGCCAAGTGTTTTAGAAAAATTCAAAGCTATTACTATGGGGCATGCTGATAGCTACTTAAGGAGATATCGGCAAGATTTTGTTACACAAGTACAACTTATTGATTCGAAACCAGTTATTTCTAAAGAAGAGATCACTTCCAATCAACAATCATCAATTATACCAACTGTTGAGATAGATGGGGCAAATAAAGGAATCCTTTTTTTTCCCGATTTTTCACAACGTAATCCATATCAAAAGCTTTTTTATGCCTCCCTAGGACAGAATTACAATCTTCGCATTCAGGGCTATCGGCCAGAGCATTTTTTAAAAGAGGTCCTTGAAAAAAATCAAAAAAAATTTTCTTTTATTCATTTATCTTGGCTGCATTCACTTATGGATATCACTGAGGAGGATGGCGTCAATGATCTGTTGCTAAAGCTGGAATATGCAAAAATTCTAGGCTATAAAATTATCTATACTGCACACAATATCTTGTCCCATGACAGTCAGTTTTTGGAGCGTGAGCGCATGTTTCGAAAAAATATAGTCAAGTATTTCGATCATATTCTTGTACACGGTCAGCTAGCTAAAGAGCGAATCATTGAAGAGATCGGGGCAGATGAAAGAAAAATTCACATTATGCCCCATGGAACTTACCAGGGTTATTATCCGAACCACGTAACCCCTGTGTGTCAATGTAAGACTGCACCAGTTGATTTTAAGATAACTTGCAAATAGGGGCGGCCTAGGAGGAAAGAATGCCCAAGCCAATCACTCTCGTTGAACCTAAGGTGGAACCAAATTCAGC